>Ga0214542_1008377_pt1 | contig 17143 bp, 20 predicted proteins | sample CNSS1metaG_FD_160096 | JGI IMG/M metagenome (GOLD analysis project Ga0214542, IMG submission 160096) | Root nodule microbial communities from cowpea collected in UCLA plant growth center, Los Angeles, California, USA - CNSS1 | ecosystem: Host-associated > Plants > Roots > Nodule | place: USA... | reverse complement strand
TCCGTCCCAGACGCGCCGCCAACCCTCGCGCTGACTACAACTGAAATCGGCGTGCTCGATCGCCTCGTCAAACGACAAACCAAAAGCAAGACAGAAACGCTCTCGCGCTATCTGATCAAGATCGCCCGGCTGGGCGGTTATCTCGCCCGCGCCAGCGATCCGCCGCCCGGCAATACCGTTATGTGGCGAAGGCTGTCACGCTTCACCGACATCGCGCTGGGCGCCATGGTCGGAGGAGAATTTGTGGGTAATTGAAAGCCGGTGAAGGCCGCCTTGCCAGGTTAAGAGGAGTGCTGTGTAATAGCCCTTATGGACAGCAATAAGTTCCGTGCTCAGGTTGAACGATTCGAGGTTGTCGAGACTGGCCGTCGCCGTCGCTGGACCAATGATGAAAAGCTCAAGATCGTTCTGGAGAGTTTGCGGACACCTCGCGCGGTTTCATCGACAGCACGACGATACGGCATTTCGCGCTCGATCCTGTTGACTTGGCGACGATCGTTTTGGACGCGGTGGCCTCGAGGAACGGAAGCGCTTTGGATCGTCGATCGCTGCAGCATAGGTGAGCGCCACAATCGGGGGCGAGGGACGGCGTCGTCATCAGGAGCCTGGCGGATGGATGCGCCCTGGCGAGCTTCTGGGTGTGCTTGTCCAGGCTCTTGAACTTCCGCAGCAGAACGGCATGGGCTTGGAGCAGCGCCGATGCGACCAGCTCCAGTCCGGGGTGACCGGTCACGAGCTCGCGAATGCGTTCAGCAAACGTGCTCTCGGTAGACCGACCTTCAGGCCAAAGCCCCGCAGCACGCCGCGCAGGCTGTTCTCGATGTCGCGCAGCTTGGACTGCAGCAGCTTGCGCGCCGTCGGGACGGCGCGCGTCGCTCGCGCCGTGACCGATTTGCAGTGCACCGGTCGGAACCAGCCAAGCCGGATCAACTGCGCGATCCTGCGAGCATCGTTGCGATCTGTCTTCACCGGCACTGGAAAACCGCGACACCGCGCTACATCATGCCGGATAGTGCATTCATCAAGGCATTCAACGGCCGCTTCCGGGCCGATACTCGCTGACGGCCGTGTCACGTAAGCCAGCCGTGCTTCGGACTTCGCAAGCTCCCAGTTATCCTAGTCCGTCCGCGTCAACCGGAATCGAGATCGCGAGCGCTCCGTCCCGAGAAGACGTTAAGCGTCAGCAGGTAGCTGGGATCTTCCACAAACCCATTGCCCGGTCGAGCAGGAGGCGTCGCGCAGGTAGAGCACCTGCTGGACGATTACCCATGAAAAAGCGGCCGTGAGCCAAGAACGTCTCAAGCACCGGCGTCGCGGGTCGCCTACCGATCGTCACGGGACATGACACGGTTTTGGGGCGGAGCCACGGCGACTCCAAGGCACGCCTCCTCGTACGCCGAGATGCCTTCGTTGTTACAGCAGCCAGTCATAGCACTTTGGCGCTGCTCGCGTCTCGGCGCTTTTCAGCTGTTCGCGGCATGCGGATTACGGCGGTCAGTCGAAACGGCCGCTCAAAGATAAGGTGGGCTGGAGCGTACGAAACTTCCCACGCCGGGTTACACTCCTCAATGGGCTGTCCGCAACATTGGAGTTAGCCGCGGCGAACCACCATGCTGTATCTCACCGATGACCTCGAAACCATGTTGCTGGTAGAAGGCAACATTTTCCGGATTTGAGCTTTCGAGATAGGCGTCGCCGCCCTCCGAATCACATCGTTTGAGGGCATGTTTCATCAGCAATGTGCCAAGTCCCCGTCCGACCCAGTTCGGATCGGTGGCAATGAACGGCAAATACCAATGTGGCTTGGGAGGATGATGTGCGGCCATTTGCAGCCGTAGCTGCACCATATCCTCGGTAATCTCCGGGCGCAGGGAATCAGCCATGATTGCGTCGAGCGCCTCCTCATCTTGCTCTACGCCGGGGGGCAGCCAGAGGGCCGCAGCGCGAATTCCTTCCGTCACGTATGCCGTGCCATGCTCGAATGCTCGCGCGCCACAGGCCGTAACGTACTGAGGCATGCTCCTCAGATATTGAGTTGCGTCAGGCCAACTCCATCGAGCCAGGGGATCCGCGGCAAAGCCGAGCACAACTGTCCAGACGGTGGTCAATCGCATTTCTGCGTGCGCAGTGTTTATGTCTGTCTCCACTGTCATGATGTCTTTCCAAGTTCTCTGTTTGCGTGCCCTAGCGAGAAAGCTAGGGGCGCGGGGTATTTTTGAACGAGCTCAGAAGGAGTGAACCAAAGGAGATTTGTCGGCTGCATTTGTTTTCGTTGCCTCGGAGTTTGAGCGCGCCCGTTTCAAAGCAGGTGTCGGAATGTGTGATGTGTGATTCCGACTTAGCTGTTCTGGTTGAGGTCTCTCATTCAAAACATGTGCCAACTGTGATCGTCGATCGGGCCAGCCTTTGAATGTTCGAGTCCTGACGTTTTCTACATAAGTGGCGCTTGAATGTCATTCGGCATCTGCAATTCTGGTTTGATATTAATTGCTATCTCCTTTCTTCAAGAGCCCGCGCCTATGTCATCGCGGAAATTCGGCGGATCGACGACAGCGATTGGGATGACGAGATGATGCGGATCGTCCCCGTCGGGCAGCAGGAGAATTGTTGGTGCTCGATCCAGCTGGTTCTTGCCGGAGGCGTCGCGGATGTGATGGCCGGGCTGCCGAGGCACGAGCGCCACTCCAGCGCCGTAGGCTCGAACTGGCTTTAACAATATTAAGAGCCCCATCTCCGGGCAGATCGGCCAGGCGCTTGTTACTGATGCGGTACTTGTCCGATCGTCCCGCAGATCAATAGCGTCTACGTTGATATTCTCCTGCCTGGCGCGCAGATCGCCGCGATCCGCGAGGCTGCCCAATCTAGGCAGCTTCGATTGTGCGTCTAAGGTGCCCGTTGACATCAGCGGCAGGAGTGGAAAGCCCCATCTGGTCACCGGGCGCGCGCTATTCTCTGGACATCAACGTCGATGGTAATGTCACCGCGCGGGAGAAGCACGGCACAGCCCGTTGCTCGATGTCCGCTACGTCAGACAGCGTCCCACCTCAACTCAGGTACTTATTCATCAGTTCACCAAGCTCGGTTGGGCTAATCTTTTTCAGAATATGTTGAGGTAGGAACGCCGGTCTTGGGATCTCAATTTCCTTGCCGTCACGCAGTCTACCCTTGGCTGCTAGCGATTGCGGATATCATAGGTCGAATTGAATACCTCGGGCACGCCGCGTTCAATCTGAGGAGGATACAGACGGCTTCCATCGCCGTCCGACCGAGTATTTCAGCCAGTAGAACCGAACGGAACAGATCCCAGAGGCACTCGAAATGTTCCTCCATCTCTGGATCACCTCGGATGACGAACCCTCTTTCCGGGTCCCAACTACCGTCCAACGCCTCACCTGGAAGGTTCAGCCGCTCGAGAATGGTAATGCGATCGGCCACGCATATGCCCGTCGGGGATCATGAACGCCGCGCCGGAGAGCGCCGCCAAGCCCGAACCAACGAGCCACGGCGTCTTGCTGTCCACACCAGCGGGCTTGCCCGGGCGAGCAAAGGATCAGATCTCGTTTATGTGACAATTGGTCAACTGATAGTCAGAAGATGCTTTCGGGCGCCTGACACTTGTACGGGACGCCGATCGTCAGACCGCCATCGACGACGATTTCGGAGCCCGTAAGATAAGAGGACTCGTTACTGAGCAGGAACAAAACTGCCTGCGACACTTCCGGCGGCTCGGCTGCCCGCCCAAGCGGAATGGGAAAACTGGAAGAATCGAAGTCCTTTGTCATCCAAGTGTTGATTAACCCCGGATGGACTGAGTTTATGCGAACCCCAGACGCAGCGGCCTCCAAAGCAGCGGACTTGGTTATGCCCCGCACACCGAACTTGGAAGCAACGTAGGCGTGAAGCCCTGCACTACCCCTCAGCCCCTCGACCGACGAGATGTTGACGATCGAGCCTCCGCCCGCGCGGCGCATGGCGGGCAGGGCAGTCTGCATTCCCAAAAATACACCGATGAGATTGACAGCAAGGGTCTTCGTCGACTGCTCGAGTGGAAACTGCTCGATAGGAGCAATACTGGCTATGCCCGCATTGTTGACGAGGCCATGCAGCGCGCCACACTTGCTCTCCCCAGCCGCGATCGCTCGGCACCATTCCTCTGGCTGAGCGACGTCTTGACGCACATAGATCGCGGATGTGCCAAGGCCGGCCGCAAAAGCCTGTCCTTCTTTACGAAGAATATCGGTGATCACGACTTTAGCTCCCTCGCTATCAGCAGGCGCGCATGAGCGGCCCCCATCCCTCGAGCCCCGCCGGTCACCAGAATGACCTTTTCGCTGAGACGTCCCATAATTTTGCTTCCTCGATCAGTGTGGTGGCTCAAGGTCTTGCGACATCCACTATGTCAATTCGCCCTGTTCGATCTGCTGTGTCCCGCTGCAATGCCCAACGGCTGTGCGTAGTGGCCGTGCAACTCGCAGCGAAACCAACTCGATAACGATTTCACGTCGTGGACACGCGTCCGCCGCTCAGGCGTTATCGTCGGAGTGTTGAATTGGCATCGCGACATTGGGCCACCTTGTTGAGCCCGACAATTCACGACCGAGTTTCCTCCGGAAGATGGGCGTGGACTGCAGCGCAAGCCAACGCCGGTTCCGCCCAGGCGCACGTACTGAGCTGTTCGAGGCTGGCCGCGGGAGTAGGGCGCAGAACGCATGAAGCTCTCCGAGCCTTGCGAATTGGAGTATCTACTCTGTGCAATCCGCTCGCCGAGAATCTGATACGAACGCAAACTCACGCGACTCTTGCAGAGTTGCTCGAGCTGTTACGACCTTTTCGCGCGACCTGGGTATCCGCTAGCATGCTTTTCGGGCCATGCACAACGATAGCGTTTCGACTTATCAAGGTTTATCGAGCCACACACAGCTTTGATAGCCATGCGAGCTCCTCATCCGTTTATCTCCCGCTTGATCATGTCGGACTCTCGACATTCCGCGTCGGCAATCAAACAAGCGGGAAGGCAACAGAAGAAGAGGCGAAAGTTGTCGGCGGCCTTCTCGTACTCCAACTCGACATCTGCAGCCGAACGAGTCCTATAACACTGAAATGAGGCGCTTGGCATCGACGTTGCAGACGACAGATAGAGAGGTCTATCGAGTTATCGTCATCCTCGGTGAGCACGCTTCGCCGAAATGAACGCACAATCGTCAAGCTCATTCTGCAGCACAGAATCGAAGTGCAACGCGCAGAACTGGATGCGTCGTCGGCAAGACGATCGCGATCACCGGATCTATGAGCCGACGGCCACCGAGCCGCACTGGAAGTTGCACATCACAGTCTCTTCAGGATGCTCAACAACCGAGTAGTCTTGGTGAGATGAGTTAGCTGAATGTTTGATTGCGCCTAAACACTCCAAGAGCGAGGAGGAATGCGACGCCCGACGTGACAGGTATTTCGTTTGATGCGCATCTCTACCCTGGAAGCAAAGACCGTGGCAGCGCGTTTCTTGGGTACCGAGCCATAAACCTTGTATTCAGCGTGGGGCACGAGGTGTCCTCTCTATTACCGAAGCGAATAGTACCGTAGCAAACCCTGCAATCGCCCTTGTGGCGGTCGCGAGCTATCCCTCACGCACTGTGGGGCCGTACTTGGAGTGCTCTTCAGGAATTCAAGTTCGTGATTCCGGCGGTGAGACCGGCTTTTTAATTCTTACATTTACGTGACAACGAATGATGCTGCGCTCGCCTCGGGACGAGAGGTTCTTGGTGCTCCAAAAAGTTGGCGTACACTACTTGTTAGAGACGGTGGTCTAATTCAGGGTACGCTCGAGCGTCCAGCTGGCAAGCTTCTGCTGACCCTTACCGCTCAACCAGACCAGCGCGTGAGCTCGAGTTCGCAACAGATGATTTCTGCGCGGACGTATTTCTACTTGGTTCGGCATCTGCCCCCATCAATAAGCGGGATGGGCGCAGTGACGCAACTCGTCAAATGGTGCACCGCGCGAACGTTGCCACGCGACTAGCTTGGCGAAGAAGTTTACTGGACCCACCTCCCTAACTTACGACTCCCCCTAGATTGTCGATCCCGTGCACAATTTGGCACTTGGCGAACCCGTGCTCGGCACATACGAGGAGTATGACGCCAAGCTCGAGGCCATTGATATCCTTTCGGAAACCGCAAATCCAGGTAAACAGTGGTCCATAAACCTTCAGTAGTTCATCCAATCCTGAGTTCTGCCCCGGGCTCTCGGCGCGCCCGCTGAACCTCCTCCGAACGAGTGGACACCTGTAGTAGGTTCATTGAGCCCGGAGGTGTCGAATGGAACGTCAAGGTCGGTCCTTTGCAGAAGAGTACGAGCACCAAGCCGTCGATCGCGGAATGGAGGCGGGTTCGGTTGTACAACAAGGCTCAAGAACGCCCACAGGACCGTTCTTCGCGAGGTTCTTTATCGACATCATCTCTGGTTTGGTCGCCGAGTTTGCGTTCATGGAAGCGTCGAGAAGGCTGATGATGTCGCTTTACGCTGCTCTCTTGATGGATCGCAAGCGGATCGATGGTTGGAGGTTCCAGCGTGGATGTTCGATCGGGCAGCATGCCCTGACGCTGAGCCTTTGACAGCTCAGCCGTTTGTCAGCATTGACGCACTTGCGGCGCTCTCTGCGCTTCTCGATCTGGCGTTGAAGGATCGAACGCCATCAGCTGCCCTGCTTTCTGGCGCATCCAGAGCCTCTCACGACCAGAATCGGGGAGAGACTCATGTCACGGCAGACGGCAGTGCCAGGGAGCGGATACCGACACAATCGACAACCGCGGCCGCAGCATCAGATGGATCTGTTCGAGAGTGGCCTGTCGAACGGCGCCATCGGCGCGCCCAGATGGCTGGATCTGCCAGCAAGAAGCGCGGGCAGCGCTCACGAGCCTGATGACGCAGTTGATCCTCGACCATGCTGCGATAACAGCGACGCCGCGCGCGAAGCAGGTCCATCATGATTTCTGACAAGGTCAAGCCTTATCATCTGGAGCGCAAGGCGATTCTTTACGTGCGTCAATCTTCGGCCCATCAGGTGTTGCACAATCGCGAGAGCAGCGCGCTGCAATACGCCATGCGAGACCGGCTGACGGCACTCGGGTGGTCAGAAATTGAAGTGATCGATGATGATCTCGGTCGTTCAGCCGCCAGCGGCATACAACGCGCCGGATTCGAGCGAATGGTGGCGGAGGTTTGCCTCGGCAAGGTTGGTGCGGTTTGCGTCCGCGAGGTCTCGCGCTTCGCCCGCAACAGCCGGGATTGGCAGCAACTCATCGAGATGTGCCGCGTGGTCGATACCGTTCTGGTCGATCAAGAGACCATCTATGCGCCAAGGCACGGCAACGACCGCCTGCTGCTCGGGCTTAAGGGCAGCCTCAACGAGTACGAGCTGGATCTGTTGCGCCAGCGCTCGCTCTCGGCCCGCTACGAGAAGGCGCGCCGGGGGGAGTTGGTTGTGACAGCGCCCGTCGGCTTTGTGAAGGCCGGCGACCGTTACGAGAAAGACCCGGATCGGCGTGTCCAGGAAGCGATCAAGCTGGTGTTCGACAAGGTCGAGGAACTGGGCAGCGCGCGACAGGCGCTCTGCTGGCTCCACGAGTACAATCTCGATCTGCCGGTGAAGCAGACTAACGGCGACACGGCCTGGCGGCGACCAAACTACTCTGCCATCCACCGGATCATTGAGAACCCGGTCTACGGCGGCGCCTATGCCTATGGTAAGACGGCCGTGGCGGCGGGATACAGCACCGCGGGCGTGAGCGTGAAGATCCGCCGCAAGGCGCGGAACGAATGGCTGACGCTGAAGCCCAACACTCACGAAGGGTATGTGAGCTGGGAGAAGTTCGAGGCGATTCGCACCATGGTCAGCAGTAATGTTCCCACCAGTCGGCATCACGGCGCGCCCAAGCATGGTGACGCGTTGCTGGCCGGTCTGATCCGCTGCAAGCGCTGCGGTCGCAAGCTCACACTCCGGTACTCCGGCATGGAGAGCCATATCCCGCGCTACAGCTGCAGCCGTGCCTGGATGGACAATGGCGGGGCCCACTGCATCGCCTTCGGCGGACTGCGCGTCGATGACGCCATCGAGGAATCGCTGCTTGGAGTCGTCGGTCCAGGCGCGGTCGCCGCCGCAACCGCTGCCGCCAACGGAGCCAGGGAACGGCGCGATCGTGCTCTCAGTCGCGACCTCGAAGCGGCGCGCTATGCCGCCGACAGGGCTTTCCGGCAATACGATGCCGCTGATCCCGCGAACCGGCTGGTGGCCAGTGAGCTGGAAGCCCGCTGGAACAGGGCGCTTGCTCACGCGGCGGAGGTTGAGGCCAAGATCGCCATGCATGATGTGGCGACGCCCGCACCCCTTGCTGATCCAGCTTCGTTCGGCATTCTAGCCTCGAACCTCAAAACGGTCTGGGATGCGCCGACGACGGATGCTCGTCTCAAGAAGCGCATTGTGCGCACCCTCATTCATGAGGTCGTGGCCGATATCGACGACGTGGCGTCGGAGATCGTTCTCATCGTTCATTGGGTGGGGGGCGCCCACAGCGAGTTGCGCTTGCCGAAGCGCCGGCGCGGACAGCGCAACAGCACCTCTGCCGATATCGTCCAGGCCGTGCGTCAACTGGTGCTGATCGCCAGCGACGATCTGATTGCCGGCCTCCTCAATCGCAACGGCCTCAAGACCGGCAACGGCAATCGCTGAACCCGCGAGCGCGTCACATCAATGCGCTCGAACTACCACATCCCGGTGTTCAAGCCTGCCGAGGACGGGATCGAGCCATGGCTTAACCTTGGCAACGCCGCAAAGCTCCTGAAGATCGCGCCCAAGACGCTCCGGCTGGCCGCTGAAGCCGGCGAGATCGAATCCATCCATCCTCGGCGCGGGTATTGTAGTCGCGATGATGGACCAGCGCGGTTTTCAAGGTATGGAAGAAGCTCTCCATCGGGGCATTGTCGTAGCAATCGGCCTTGCGGCTCATTGATGCCACGATGCCGGCGCCGGTGAGGACCTTGCGATAGGCATGTGAGGCATACTGCACACCGCGATCGGAGTGGTGGATCAATCCGGTCTGCGGCCGTTGCTGGTTGATGGCCATGGTCAGTGCCGCGGATGCGAGTTCGACCTGCATATGGTCTTGCATGGCCCACCCGATGATCTTTCGGCTGAACAGATCCATGACGGCCGCCAAGTATAGCCAGCCCTCCGCGGCTGGACTGTAGGTGATATCGGCGAGCCTGCCCCGGTTCGGGGCTGCGGCGGTGAAGTCAGGCGCGATCAGGTTTGGTGCGATCGGGAGATCGTGACGGCTGTCGGTGGTGCGCCCCCGGCCTGGCGACGCCATGATGGCGCGGATACCGTGCCGGTGCATCAGCCGCTCGAACCGGCCACGGCTGGCGCCACGTCCCTGCTTGCGCAGGATGGCATGGACGCGAGGACTGCAGTAACGCCCGCTGCTGTCTTGATGGACTTGCCGGATCGCGGGCAGGAGGCTGGCATTGGATTGGTCCGCTCACTGACCGGGCGATCACGCCAGGCGTAATAGCCCGCCGGCGAGACCTCGAGCACGACACAGATCAGCCGCACGCGGCTGATTAGGCCGCTACAGCGCGCTTAGCGCTACTTCTAGCAATAGCCTATCGCGGCGATAGCTGTTGACTCGTGCTTCAAGTTCCTGGTGTAGCTGACGACATAATTCGTTGCGGCCGGCCGCTCATCGCGGGGCGAGTATCTGGTCTAACGGGGGTAAGGTAATTCCTGCCCGCATTGCGATCTCACACAGGTCGTGCGCCATGGCCGGGTGAATTTCGATGGCGCGAATCTCTCGTTGGCAGAGAACCCGGAGCTTCGGCTATGCCAACGTATAGCTTTCCAAGGAACGCCTCGCCTTTCCTTTTTTGAGGCCGACGCGATGACTGGGACAATCAAAGGCGCCCCTATGCAAGGCGACGCTCTAGCCGATAGCACTCTTCTCCAGAACCGCCTGATCTCGAAGCTAAACGGTGGATTGAAGTTGACTCTCGGCTCTCGTCGCTGGACGGAACGAGAAGACGAACTGCCGCGCGAGCTTGTTGATGCGGGCGCGCCTGTGAAATCCATTTGCGAAACACTCAATAGGTCCGAGGCAGAGCTTCGCAGGCGCGGCTACTACATTGGCCTTCCGAGGAAATGGTTAAAGCGAACGGCCGCCGTCTGATGCTGAAGCGGCGCTCGGCAATCGGCTGTTATGCATACGATCGTCGCGGAAGTCAGCGCAACAGCATCGGGCGCGGCTTCTGCTCTTTGAGCTTGGCGTCCGGTATCCCGTTATGACGGGCGAACCGTCAACTTTATTGGCTTCATCCATCTCGCGGCCGCGATGATCTGCGGTTTCGCGCCTTTCTCTATAGCTGCCAGGATTGTCAATTTGTTGAAAATGGTGTTCTCCTGGCGGAACACCGGCGGGGAATTTGATACTTAAACTGTCTTTTCGCTATATCCGGTGGCGCGGCCGCGGGATTGCATCGTCTCGCGGCCTCATTCATTTCCGTAGCCTGCTGATAATCCCTCCGGTCGAATTCGGGCCACCTTTCTCCGCGGTAAGGGCAAACACCTCCATCGAGGCAGGACATTCAGCGCGCGTGATACTCGGCTGGCTATCGAGGTAGGGCGCTTCTGCCGATGGCGGATGCCGCTTCTTGTCGTAAGCCGCCCCGCACAAACCGGTGCCCCGGGATTAGACAACGCGAGCGTGATCCTGCATTGGTCCGATGTTCGGCTGGACCAGGCACTCGCTCCAGCCGTCCGCCGGACGCGGCTCTCCGTGGCCTGCTGCGCGACGTCGCCGACGAGCGACGACGTTTCGGCTATCGCCGGTTGTTCGTCCTGCTGCGACGGAAGGCGAGCCGTCGGGGATCAGCCGGACTTACCGCCTTTATAGCCAGGAAGGGCTCACCGTCCGCAAGCGGTGGGCTCGCCGGAAGGCTATGGGGACCCCGTGCCCCGATCCTGGCGCGTCGGAAGGCCTTAGCCGCCCATTTCCACAACGATTTTGCCTAGGGCGCGGCGCGAATTTAGGAATTCGAATGCATCTAGGAAGCGCACAAATGGGAATGACATCGTTGGGCGCGGTTCGATGTGCGTATTCCAGGGATGGCGATAAGCGATTCCAGGCCATCGTGATCATGGTTTCCAGACGATGGTGATCACTTGCGGAGGCGAACACGACTGACGTGTTTATGTGTGCTGGAAATGGTCTCCTCGTCAAGACGGGCGGGAGGGTTTGGAGATCGGTCCAGCGGTCCATGGGAGGGACCCGCGTGCGGCGCGGAGTGGCCCTCACGAGCGACGCAGCGGCGTGCGCGGGAGGAACCTGTGGGTCGGTCGGGCGATCGGGCGCGCGGTGGTCACGCTGCTGTCCTATCGTCGGCCCGACGACGCACACTGTCGCCCTTGAGCTCGATGCGGTGGGCGTTGTGAATGATGCGGTCCAATATGGCGTCGCCGAATGTGGGATCGGCAATCACGTCATGCCATTGCGCCACGGGAGCCTGACTTGTGATCAACAATGATCCCTTGTCGTAGCCATCATCCACGATCTCGAGTAAATCACGGCGCTGGTCGGCAGTGAGTGCTTCGGGCCCCAGTCGTCTAGGATGAGTAGATTGACGCGCTCCAGCGCCGCGATCCGGCGTGCGAGACGACCTTCGCCAGGCGCCTGGGCGAGATCGGCGAACAAGCGGGGCGCGCGCTCGTAGAGGAGCGAGAAGCCATCGCGGCAGGCCCTGTTGCCGAGCGCGCAAGCCAGCCAAGATTTGCCGGTACCGGTCGGACCGACGATGACGAGATGGTTGTGCTCGCAGATCCATTGGCAAGTGGCGATGCTTTGAAAGAGGGAGCGGTCGAGACCACGAGCGGTGCGATAGTCGACATTCTCGATGGAGGTGGTAGCCTGGCGGAGCTTGGCATTGCTCAAGCGCCGTACGAGGCGGCGGTTGTCGCGGGCGGTGACCTCGGGATCGACGACGAGACCAAGCCAATCGGGGTGTGGCATGTCGGCGGCCTCGGGATTGTTCTGCAGTTCGATGAGGGTATCGGCCGTGGCAGTGAGGCCGAGCGCGCGCCGGCGGTCGACGGTCGGATGAATGAGCACAATGATCTCCTGATTAGTTGTAGTAGCTGAGGATGTTGGCGTGGAAGAGGACGGGCGCCTCCCGGGCAGGAGGAGCGGTTTTGTCGGCGGCGTTCTTGAGGATGGCGGCGACCGACTTGTAGGAACGGGCATTAAGCAGCAGAGCACGGGCGCAGGCGGCGTCGACACGTTCCTCGCCGTAGCGCCTGACCAGCCCGAGAATGCCGATGGCCGAGCGGAAGCCTTGTTCCGGATGCGGTCGCGACCGCAGGATGACGTCGATCAGCGTCTCGGCGTCGGGGCGCACCTTGGCGGCTTCAGAACGAATCGGCTCATGAGCCCAGTCGCGGTAGCGGCGATGCGAGCTTGGCATATGCTCGTCGATCGTCGTTGGTCGATGCGGCAGAGTGCTGCGCAGACGGGAGACGACGCGCTTGCCGCGCAGGACGCTCTCGACGGTTTTTAGCGTGATCCGTGCCTCGACCTCCTCATGCACGAGGTTGTGAGACACGCTGTAGTCATGCTTGGCAAGCTCGACATGATATTCGAGGTTCACCCGACAGCGCTTCCACTCAGCGTACTCGTAGGGTTCGTCGGGTAATGGGGTCAGTGCCGGTCGGTCAAGCTCCTCGAACAGCTCGCGCCGGCTTCGCCCCCAGCTCCATAGCGGTCGGTTGTTGAGATCGACGAGCAGTGCGTGGATCGCCTCGTTGAGGGCGGCCAGCGAGAAGAACCGGCGGTTGCCTAGACGCGCCATAATCCGTCGCCCGACGATTTGGACGCCGACTTCGACCTTGGCTTTGTCGCGCGGCCGATACGGCCGTGCGGGAACGATGGCAGTGGCCCAGCTTATCTACAATCCGATAACCCTGAGCGGGCCAGCCGGGGACGGTGACGGCGTCGGACCACGCGCAGCAGCGTAGCCTTACTTACTGACAACATGAGCCGTTTTGCGAAGGCCGCGGGGCATGGGTAGTAGTCCAGCATGTAGCGAAGCTGAACTGGGGTGATTGTCACCACGCCGTCCGCCGACGACGGCCACAAAAAGCAGCCGCGCTCCAGCCGCTTGGCATAAAGTGACATGCCCAGTCCTTGCAGGCTCGAATTTTTCGGCCGCCTACAAGATCTGGCAGGGGGTTAGCTTAGCCAGCTCATGTATATAGTGGAACTTCTGTTCCGCATTTTGCTCGGGGACACGCCCAGAATGGAGGTCACAGATGGCATACAAGAAACTCATCAATCAAAGCGGCCTGAAACTTACGGTTTGCTCATCACGCGCGTTGGCTCCGAGCCGAACCAGTCCGCGCCGATCGTCACAGCGGCGCCACCAGTGGGTGGCAAGCAGACGATTGAGTAAGGTAATACGCAGAATCCCTTCCTCAATGGGCTCGTGATTTCCTCATCCTTCGATGGCGCGTTTTCGAACGGGTCGTAGATCGTGACGACTCGGGGGAGCAGCTGGGATACTCTACTGAACACGCACGATACGAACGTGGTGGGCTCGAAGACCTAACCCGCAACGTCGCCGACGATCCCGCAGTGGCGAACTTGGCCGCTCTCGGATGGCAAGTCAATGCTGGTGGCGTCGCAGCCCCGCCCGGATGAATGCAGCCGATGGACGGAAAGGTAACTCTTGTGACTTCCGCGCCCGTGCAGCTTGATCACCCGTGCCGGCGTGTTGGATGACCTACGGCGGAGGAGAACCATGATGCCTTCTACTTTGGTTGTCCAGCAGGACTCCAAGGTGCTTGAAGAAGGGCCTCACGAGTTCATGAAAGGACCGCGTGGGATCAGATGGAATGACGGTATAGCATATGAGTACCAATCTTATGTTGCACGAGCCGCCCAGCGCGCTGCGGCTGATCACACAGGCGTATACGAGCCTTCTCATTATCGGCTTCGCCCTGCTGCCCACTCAGTTCATCGCTTACCTCTATTTCCAGCAAGATCCCGCGCTGACGTTTGAAGACCACCTGTTCCACGAATTCGCCATCGCCGTCGCCACCCTGGAGGGGCTGTTCGTCACATATGTGACGTGGCGTTGCTATCGGTCTTCAGGCGAGCCTCTGTTGCGATGGTTGACCCTTGGTTTTCTGGCCTTCGTGCTGATCTATACGCTGCACGGCGCGTTCACCGGCATGGCACATCGCAACATTTGGCTGTTTCTGCTCTATGGGCCAGCGTCGCGTCTGGCGATGTCGATTCTGCTCTTCGTCGGGCTACTCAGCTACAACCTGCCGTCAGACGGGCTTGAGATGCGCTCGGACACGCGCGCATGGCTGACGTGGATTGGCCTGTTCCTTACGATGGACTTAGCTGTCGCACTGATCGCCTACTCACCCTATGCTGGGCACCCGGTGGTCCGCCTGTCCATGGAGGGCGGCGCATTGCTATTCAGTGCGCTGAACGTCGCCGTCTTGCTCATGCGACGGATTCACTCGCCGCTCATGCTTGTTTTCGGCGTTTCTGTCGCGTGGTTTGCGCTATCGTCGCTCGCATTCATTTTGGCGGCGCCGTGGAATCATATGTGGTGGCTGGCTCACGCGATCTTTGCTGGCGGATTTTTTCTGCTCAGCTATGGCGTCGTCCGGGCGTTCCGAACAACGCAATCGTTCGCCACCATCTATAGCCAGGAAGAAATGACCGCCCGCCTTGCCAAATCGATGGCCGACACTCAAAAGGCGCTTCAGCAATTGCAATTGAGCAATCAACGGCTGGAGCGGCTCGCCGCAACCGATCCACTAACCGGTGCCGGGAATCGGCGCCACTTCATCGAGCATATCGGCGCGGAAATCGCAAGGGCCAGGCGAACCGGAGCTCCGTTGTCCCTGCTGTCGCTCGATCTCGACCATTTCAAGGATATAAACGACTCACGTGGTCACAGCGTCGGCGACGAGGTCCTGCGCGTATTCGTGCGAAAGTGTCTGGAGGCAATCCGGCCTTACGACTCTGTCGCGCGCGTGGGGGGTGAAGAATTCATGGTACTGCTTCCGGGGGCGGCGCTCGACGCGGCTAGCGCGGTCGCCGAGCGCCTTCGATCGGCCATCGAACGCACTGCATTCGATGTCGGGGCCGAACCATCGGTCGGCGTCACCATCAGTGTTGGAGTGTCGGAGTTCGGGCGCGATGGAGACACGCTCGACGGGTTCTTGAACGTCGCCGACCAGCGACTCTATCGCGCAAAATTTGAAGGCCGCAACCGTGTGGTTGTCGCCTAGGATAACGTTCATCGTTCACTCCGTCTCCCGTGCTCTGGGGCGGACGCCCGTCCGCTCTTCTCCGAGCCAAGCCGCAACTCTACTAACAACTATTCGGTCATGGTCCATCCATTGCAACATTTGCAGGCCGGTTCTCACAGCAATAAGCTGCGGCCCTCGCAGCCGGGAGCTCTTATGTCGTTTCTTGCTACAACGGCGTCCGTGACAGCCCTTCCATCGAGCGTTCAGCTGGCTGTCGCCTCACCCCGCCAAGGCGGCCGCCCCTTGGTGCGCGCCGCGACCGTCAATCCGCTCGCCAGGCACTTGGCAGAAGCTCCGGATCACGAGGCACGACCGTAGGCACCTGGTCGCGCTGATTGCTATCGCACGTGAACTAGCGCCCTCCCTTGGCGCTTCCAGGGAAGATCAACGTTTTGAAGCTGCATATTCAGGATATAGCTCGTTGCGCAGGCCGCACTAACGATGCGCGAACTTGCCGGTCGCTCCGACCGCCACTTTTCCGGGAAGCACCTTATCACGACCCGATGGCTCATTGCTGCTTGCGAAGCCGTTACTGAAGTTCAGCAATCGGCGCAACATCTAGTTTTCTCAACAATCATGCTGCGGGCAAGACCCTCACTGGGCCACCGTGCGTTGCGACGGTTCGACTGAGATGAGAGTTTCAACTCCACGGTTGCGCGTATTGCACTTCGATTGGCGCCGTTCTGCCACGAGGGATTTCATTGCTCTCTTCGGCGGCGTCGTTCTCGCTTCACTCTTAGCGCATGTCTATGGGCTTGGCCCTCGTTTAGCGCAACTGGGACAGCGCTAGGTGAATCCGATACTCGACGACATTATATTCATCGTGTTCGGTGCATTCTTGCTGAGCATTGGGCTCACAATCTTTAGTGTTCGGCGCTATCGAGAACTTGCCCGCGGAACTGACACACAAACCATCACAGAAGGAGAAGTCCGCGGTTCGGCGCGGCACGATCCATTGACTGCCTTTCCAAACCGCCGCCTGTTTGATGACACACTTGATGTGTACGTTGGCCTCGCCACCGACACGCATCAAGTCGCTATTCTGATGCTCGGCCTCGACGGCTTGAAGCGGATCAAGGATACGCACGGCCATGCAGCGGTAGACAAGGCACTCTGCGCGTTTGCCACAAGGCTTGCCGACATCTTGCCCAAGGACGGCCTCCTGGCGAGGATCGAAGGCGACGAATTCGGGATCGTCCTGCCCAACATTAGCTCCCTCGAGGATCCCGCCAATCTGGCGCGCCCTATCGTAATGTCTGCCGCCGACAGTTTGGTGGTTGAGACTGGCGCAGCCGAGCTTAGTCTTGGAATTGGCATCGCCATCGCTCCGCTTGATGGCGTCACTCCCCACGAGTTGGTCAGGCGCGCAGAACGCGCACTTTATCGCGCGCAAGGCGACGGCGGGTCGCGTGTTCGCTTTTTTTGAACCGGACATGGACATGCATGTCGAGCGGCGCATCAATATTGAGCGTGAGCTTCGGAGCGCTATCGCAACGAATATTATCGAGCCCCATTACCAGCCGGTGGTTTCACTCGTAAGTAATCGCATCGTCGGGTTCGAGGCGTTGGCGCGCTGGGAGAACAAGACAACCGGGCATATCCCGCCTGACGTGTTTATTCCAATTGCAGAAGACCGGCCTCATCAACGCTCGGTACTGTCCAGAATCTTTCGCACTTTTGATCAGGCGACGGCTCCGGTTTCAGAGAGTTGTGGCTGATAGAGCGGTCGCATGTTCATGTAGCATTTGGTCGACCACGCCGTTCCGGCAATGTGC
>Ga0214542_1008375_pt1 | contig 17147 bp, 7 predicted proteins | sample CNSS1metaG_FD_160096 | JGI IMG/M metagenome (GOLD analysis project Ga0214542, IMG submission 160096) | Root nodule microbial communities from cowpea collected in UCLA plant growth center, Los Angeles, California, USA - CNSS1 | ecosystem: Host-associated > Plants > Roots > Nodule | place: USA... | reverse complement strand
TATATATATATATATATATATATATAATAGATTTATAAACAAAAATTTATAAAAATTTAAAAAAAATTTAAAAAAATTTTAAAAAAATAAAATAAAAAAGACAGGCAAGCCCGTCCTAAGACGAGACGGGATCCAGCCCATTTATTGGTGGTGGACCAGCCCGACCCGACCCATTTTTGGCGGGCCAAAATGGGTCGGGTTGGCCCGTTTTGCCACCCCTAACAATTGCCAATATATCATAAATAACATTCCAGTAACTTTCAAATTTCTTTAACATTTGTATTGCCATATTTTGAATTTGTGGTCTCAGCAGATTTAACACAATCATTTATTGCAAGCTTGATCTCACAAATCTTTGGAAAAATGATGTTGGTAATTGGGTATGTGGAGCCAGAAATGATTTCTATGATGTCATTAAACAATTTTAGCTTCGATAAACATCCTTTTCAAATTCCCATTACATATTAGTTGACAAAGAAGTGTATAACAAAAACTGAGAGAATAAGAAATAAGTTATGTTTATATATATATATATTAGATTACCTAATAAATTATAGATATTTTGATAATTTAAATGGGGACGAATATTTGGGTTTGAATATGTATATCTTCATTTCCATTCTCATTTGTAATTGAAAACTTCAGATATTACTCATACTCAATCAATGTGAGAATTCCCTGTCAAAATTGGATGATATCCACATGCACGGATTTATTTGCATCTCTAAATTCACAGAAGACAAATTATGTCCCAAGCATATAACTCGAAACATATTTAAAAGCAATCTTATGATTATTTCAATGAGGGAGAATTACATTACATTTATTATGTAATTAATTTCATTTGTTCGTCTAAAGTAAAATATGAGGTCCAGGTTAAAAGTAACTCTTAATATGTTAATATAACCAAGTACTATTATCACATATGGCCCGGCATTTACTAACTAGATAATTTTGTCTTCATCTTAGTCTTGCATTTTATTCTAAATTAATTGTTGAATTTAATTAGTTAATAAGTTCACTTAATTATTTTTGAGTAATTCATTAATATTTTTTTCCAATTTTTTTCTTCCTATTTAATAATAATTTCCTTTTGAATAAGAGTGTTATGAAAAATATAACTTTATTTTTTAAAAAACTAAGCTTCTTTAATATTTATTTATATTTTGATTAACTTTTTAATAATCTAAAATTTATTTTGTTTAACAATATAATCTCAATTCTTTAAAATATTAATTAAATTTTTTTGAAAATTATATGAAAAATGATAAAACATATATTTATACCATTAGTTTTTAAATGCATGACTTTAATTTCTATTCACATGCATTCTAAACAATATAACCATATTTAAACATTTATTTTAAATAGAAATATATTTAATTATTTATTATTTTAATTGAAAATATAAGGTAATATTATTTTATTAATAATTTTAATAATTCATAAATATAAAAAGTACTTAATATTTTAAAGAACTAAACAGTGAACTATTAAAATATAAATAATATTAAAATTTTTAATAATTATTAAAAAAATGATAACATTATGTTAAACTTTTATATTTGATGATTGTAAATGATGTTATTTAATTATAATATTATAATTAAATTTTAGCCTGTAAAAATAGTAATTAAATTTTAAAATAATTACAATGTGATTATATTTAATTAAAATATACGTATTTTATAAGATAAAGTAAGATCTTCTTAAAAATAAATTTTTATTTATGTATAAATCTGTAACTAAGAAAGCTTTCTATAATATTGTTTTCGTAATTATTGAATACTTATTAGTAAATTAGATAGAATATTACAATACTTAAAAATTAATTGTAGAAAGAATGGTAGTGATGTTTTTAAGAAGATTTCTTATTAAATACTTAAATGCGTCTATTTTTTAATTAATCTCAATCGTCAATATAAAATAAAATAGAATATGAAGATTAAAAAGAGGTTATTTCATCTATTTAAAATGAGTTGATTTCTGCTATATATATAATATATAAACAAAGAAGAAAGCTCTGTCCTCCGTAAAACTTTTATGAACTTAACAAGACTGTATTGTTGTTTAAAAAAAAAAAAAAAGAAGATAAAAACTTGTTTTGAAAGAGCTGACTCAAATACTTTGCATGTTTCATCCGTTATTAGTGTAAAAGTTTAAATACGTCTTAATCATAATATCTATGGGTATAATGAAAAAATCTTAAAAGAGGAAACCTATGCTAAGATTTGTGTATAATAATATAACTTTCCAATATTTTCATCAAAACCAAGTTTTCAAAGTCATTAATTTTGGATTTATGTATATCAATAAGGTCTCACATTTCATATATAATTCAATTATCCAATTCAAATATGTTATTCATGATTTTTATTTAAGTTCATAAAGAAATTGATTTATTAATATAATAATATAGATTATCTAGATTAAAAAGTGTGACCACAATGTTACCATACCTTAAAAGAAGGGAATTGCTGCAATTATTATGATGTACAGTCCTAGATAGACTAGCATTAGGCTTTGTGTGTCTCATAAGTCTTAGTGGATATGTAAATTGTTGAATGAATCTTAATCAATATAATCCATTTGTTTTCGCATTTATTCGATTCCTAATCATAATCGATTATTCCTGCAAACTTCTGAAAGTGTGGCTTTTACGATTAATCGATTAGATATTTAACATAATCGACTAATATTTGATAAGTAAACAATTAAAACCTAAGAAATAATGGATTGGCACCGTGAAAAACAAATTAATCCATATTTAAGATAATCGATTAATACAGTCAGTTGTACCATTTTTTTTTAAATCTTGCATTTTCTTATTTGAGAATAACTATTTAATATTCTAAGAATCGAATAACTAGAGTCGGAAGGATTTTGAGAGTATTCAAATTGTTGTAATCAAGATTTTCAAAAAGATTAAAGATCACATGATAAGATTTTCTTCAAGTTTTTTCTGTGTAGATTATTAAACTGTCTTTGTAATTTAACTCTTGTTATTTTTTAAAGAATTTTCAGCTCAGATTACTAAACAATTTGATGTAGATTCATATACAGTCGGACCAGTATAAAAATAGTGTCTCGTATTTACTTTCCTTAATTATTCTTTTGTGATTTGATTTAATACTTAACATTACATCTCATGTAAAAAATTTGAAACTTTGAAAAAATCACTTTTCTTTCGAAACCAATTTACCCTCTTGATTTAGTCTGTTTTCTTATTCAAAAAGATATACTTTTTTTATTATATAACTCTACGTTAAAATTTACCATTAATTAAAGTTTTTATCCTTTTTTTCCTTTTTAGCATCTAAAATCACATTAAACTTAATTAGTTTGAGTTATGTAAATAAGTAGATATTTTTTTTGGTAATGAAAAACAATGGACATTATTATTTATTAAATTTGTGTTAACTCGATCTAAACTAATTAACCATTTTAATATACAAAATATAATTAGTATATTATAAAATAAACCAGCCTATAAATTCAAAAATCCAAGTTAACATTAATCCATTCCCACAGGCTAAAAAAGATAAAGGAATGCAATTTTAATCACAATAATATGTATAAAAATACATGATAACTAAATTTCTTAAACTGACATAGTAATAATCTCTAAATTTCTATCACTCTACATTTATTCATACTACTCAGATTTCTATGTTGGGATAAAACATACTAAGTATCTGATGGGTTAGTAAAACGTCCTGTCATACACTAAGTTGTTCAAAATATCACTCATCTTCTATAATAATTAAAACTTTTAGAAAATTGTAATCACTATAATAAAAATTGGTTTTAACTAGAATTTTATTTGACATTTTCAAAAATTTTAAGTTTGTTTAAATACATTATCTGTAGTTTGACTTTTTCCAAATAAAACCAGCATCACTAATTAATTACCTGCGATTTTTGCTAACCCTTAAAAAGATGAACATTACATGTGATTTTATAACCCTTTTATTTAATGGAAGTTTCGAACTCCCGGTCCTTTCATACGATTTCTAAACCCCCACCACATTCTGACAGATTTTAAAACCTGTATCATTTGCCAACCACTTCCCAATAGGCTTTAAACCCATCAATATTTTTCACCTTGAGGTTTCAAATCCTACAATGAGGTGTAAAATAGCAACCAGAAACAATTAGAGAAAATTCATCTTTCATTGATATATAATGCTTATATACAAGTTATAGAGCACAAAAAATAAATAACCTAAGAAATCAACAAACACCAACAAATTTATCACGCTACAAGTCCATTACATTCCTCAACTCATACAAATCAAAATTGTAAGAGTTAAATATGTTTTTGGTCCTTTAACTTTCAGTAAATTTTGAAATTAGTCTATTTCAAAACTTTAGACCAATCTAGTCTTTTATTTTTCGAAATACGTGAATTTAGTCATTTTAATCAAATTTTGTTAGGTTTATTTGATGTTTCGTACGCATTTTAAGATTGTATTTAAGTTGTTTATATTGTTTGGCACATTTTTGCTTTAATGTTAAGTCAAATACTATTATGAAACGCGCTTGAAATGTCAAATAAATTTAACAAACTTTTGATTAAAAGGACTATATTCATGTATTTCAAAGGGTGAAGGACTAAATTGATTCAAAGTTTTGAAATGGACTAATTCCAAAATTCACTAAAAGTTAAGAGATCAAAAACATATTTAACCCAAATTTTAAATAAAAAGATAAGAGACTCGAACATTCGGCATCCTTACAAAACTCCCAGCAATGATACTAACGAGAGAAAAGGGAGTGAGGTCGTCGTAGTTGTGGGTGGTGTCCACGTCCATAGAAATATAAAAGGAGATGGAACCTTGGTACAATCTGAAGGGCAAAACATAGATTGACCCAAACCCAACGCTTTCACTCGTCACCGCCACCAAGGTCGTCACCACCAATGCTAAACCCTGTCATAAGAAGCTTCTCTCCCTCTTACATGATAGAAAAATAGGAGAAGTTGTCGCTGCCAAGGTTGGCGACACGCTTTATGTTACCTCCATTACCAGATGTTTCTAAAACCTCCACTATGTTTGATTTTTGCTGAGGTTATTATAACCTCATAATAAACCTCTATTATAATTAAATATTGTTCTAGTGAATGAGCCTATGATCTTCACTTGTACAATATGTTGTATATAACGAAATGACATCTCCAAAACAATGATAGTAAAATAACATTCTTGCATCAGCCCAAAAACTATGTTTATTATTTGTTTTTCCAAATCCATTTGGTAGGCATGAAAAAATGAAGGATGATCTATTAGTTACTGTTGAAAGTATTTTAACAAGTTTCTAGCTTCACCGTATTCTATATATCTCCACCTCTTTGATTTCAAATAGTTCTTTGCATCTTCTCTTGTGTAGCTCAAATTCTTTATACCTCCTACATATTTATTCATCAAATCAAATGATGTCTTTTGTTGAATCTTTGCTTGTTTTGCCATTTTAAGAGCATGTGCTTAGCAATATGTTATATTTGGTTAAGAAGATAATAGATGAACTATTTATGGTGGATGAAGTAGGTTATGATCGTCAATAAAATCAATTACTTTATATCTTTCACTACAAAAAATCATGTATATTGTGACAATTTTAATATGACAGTTCTTTAAAACCGCCACTTTTTACGATATAATATGTTAATTAAAGAACTGCCACAATTTACATGTAAAATGCGATATTTTTAACTGTCATTATTTGAATCGTCACATTTTATATGTAAAATATGACATTTTTAACTACCATTTTTTTAATTAATATCAATATAACTTTCATCAATTTCACTTTCCCTCTTACTTTTCAATTTTCATGTCCGCTCTTTCACTTTCCATGTCCCACTCTTGTGTTTTCATCCTCCCGCTATCAAACCTTGAACACCGAAAGTATTTACCAAAGTTCTCATTTTTTGCTATCACCATTAACCCAAGAATTTAAATCTCAGTTTTCTAAAACTTTTGTGGTTCAGTTCTCCATTTTCACTATCACCACAACGGAATGTGGTGTGTTTTGTTCCCTAACCATCAAACATCCACTAGGAAGCAAGAGATTCTGCTTCTCCTGCCTAGTCTTCTTTCCGTTGGCTACCCCATAACCGATCTCAAGCTCATCGAGCCACTTCATCCAGATTTAGGTTCAGATCGACCTAGTCAGCACCGTGTTCAGAGTGGTTCCGCCCAATGTTCTAATGTTGAAATCCATCAGCCTCGTCAATGATGAATTCTTCTGTCGTGCATCTACCACCCAAGGTAACGTTAGTCTTCTTAATACGTGATTGTAGCTTAGGTGTTTGTGAAAATGTCACTTAGAAAAAGGTTGAATTTTTAACTACAATGAAGTTAGGTTAATGGGTTAGTGTTGTTTGATCTGTGACAGGATTGACTGGGTTTAGTAAAATGTGGTGATTTTGTGCATATTGATGTGGAGAGGAGAAAGGCCAATACAAGGGTGGAGATCTCCCGTGTAGGCAAGCCAATGAAGAAGGTTTCAAGTATCACTTGATTAATTCATATACTGCATGATAAGCAAGGGAAGAATACGAGGATAATACAAAATTGTGATCTCTCCAATTTTTGCTAGAATGGGATGAAACCCTGACCCTTAGTTTTTATAAACGTTGATGTGTAGATATTGGTTTATTGGCTTATAACATTATTGTTTCTCTGTGTTTCTTTTATTGAGTTTTTATGCACTATGTTTATTTTGAGTTCAAACTTCATTTCTATTTATATTTGGTACTTAGTTAAGAAGTTAACTTAGTTCAAACATGATGTTTTTTTGAAGACCCAATCAACCCTTGTAAATCACATTATTACTGATTGGGTTTGGTATATTTTGATTGATAGAGAGTGATTACTTTGTTTTGCAGAGTTTCCTGGTTGATTGGTTGAGACTTGATATTAGAATATGCAATTGGTGGACTGATGTTCGGTTAGATGCTCTCAATGAAGGTGACTAATTCATTATCGCATAATTATTTTTGTTCTATTTTGTATGTTTAGAATATCACTTAGAGGTTTTTCTCCCTTTAAATGATCACAAGAATAATACAAAAAGAGGAACAATTAGTTGGGCATGCAATGTTGATGGAACTCCATTTGTTGGGGCTGGAGGAATTAATAAGGTTATTCCAGTCGTTGAAGTTGGAAATGAAAAGATACATAAGGTATGATATTATAATGAAGTGATCATTAAAGTTTTGGCCATTTCAATTAGTAAAAAACAATTCCTGAACCTTATGCCTAGGTCATGTTGACGACTATCAAATTGTTCCAATAATACTCCTAATAATATTCTTATTAGTTAATAAACAAACCAACAACACTAGGTGACACCATACGTAAAAAAGAATTATGTACCCACCAAAATTAACCACAATATTTTACCAATTACTATTAGCTTAACATAAAAAATAATTTATTAATTTATTCTTTTAAGATTTGGAATTAAAGATAATGTTAATTCTTTAAAAAATAATCCTACTCTTGCTTTTCAGCAATCAACTACTCTTGCTGGTTTGATATGTCCATCTATTAATGAGGTATAATTTACATTAGTAAATTACTTAAACTTATTGTATGGATCTCATAATTTATTTCAATTTCACTTACTCATATATACTATATTATTTCTTCATTGCAGGCACCAGATATTGGAAGTGGTGTGCCATCTCCGCATGAAATACTAGGATCAAGTGGTGGAAGCCAAACACCTTAGACTTAGGACTTTTAATCTTGTCCTTTTTTTCTTAGATGTTTGAATATTTTGGTACTTTTAATCTTGTCTTCTTTTCTTCTTTTTTATTTCATATGCTTGAATTGGTACTTTGGTGTATATATATGTTATATTGATAATGAAACAATTTAGTTTATCAATTTCTATTTGATAGTGCTATAATTTTTTATATATTTTAAATTCATAAAAAAATAATTTTATCGAATTATGAAAGTATAAGAAATATTAAAAAAGAATAAATAATTAAATATTAAAATTACGTCACTTGATACACTTGATAATGACGTAATTAATTTCAAAATTAATTATAATGAATTAAATTGATGACAATTAAAAATGTCATAATATAATGATAATAATGTCATTTTAAAGCGTCATTTTTCACATTATAGTTGTTATCTAGTAAAAATATTACGTCAGTTTTAACTGATGCTTTTTGCCTCTTTAAATTGTCACTTTATACGTTGTATAAAATGACAGTTGTTGCGGCGGTTCATTTATAACCGTCATATTATACTTTGTGACGGCAAGAATTACGACATTTCAGGAAATCGTTACTCAAGTAAATAATGACAGTTAAAAATGACGTAAATTACAAAAATAAACGTCAGTATTTACATGTTTTTTTGTAGTGTTTAAATGACTATTTTAACTTTCATTCTTGTAGCAAATCATGTTCTGTCTCTGGTCGAGGATTATTGGTGTTAAAGTCTCTTTTATATAGTTTTCGCATACTTTCACCCATCTTTTTTATATTTGTTAGGATAATGTTTTTGAATTCCAAAACCTTTACTACCACTATAATTAACCCAAAACATTTATGTATCTTCTAGATTATCAAATTGAAGTCCAAGTTCAAGATCCAAACTTGTATCCATCACTTACTCTTACAAAACTCATGAATAAAAGTAAAATAATTTATTAAATTGACATTAATGTTCTGAAGAAAAATCATGATATGAAGAAAATAATATATGTTTATATATTTTTGAAAAAAAAAGAAGACAAAAACTCAATAGAATTGTGTAAAATATAAAGAAGAGGAAGAACAAGAAGCTGCTGTTTCATTCGAATGACGGTTTTTACAACAGTAAAAAAACAAAAAAAAATAAGAGTAAAACGTTGTGTTTAAATGTATCATTTAAAAGTAAACATATTCCATTAAATTATAAAAAGTGAAAACGGTACCGTTTGACAACCCCACATAGGTTCAATATCTTTTAACCGAACTCCAAAATATGTTGTGTTACTACTTTGTTTTGCATGCATGATTAATTTGTTAAAATAGATCAAGTCAACCACTCTTCATATCTTTTGTCTTCATTTTACAATTTTTCTTGCATTCATTTTTCCCAAAACAAAAGCAAAGAGCGTCTAGAAGCAGACAAATTTGAAAATTGAACCAAACAAATTAATTGAAGACATAATTTTCCATTTTCTAATTCTAATTTCTCACTCACATATCCAACCCTTTCTCTCTCTTCCCTTCTTCTTCGCTGCATGCATAACACCCTTTGCCTATAAATATCATGCATGCTCACTTCTTAAACCAACTTCACAACTCACACAAAAGCCTCATTAGCTATCTTCAAACTTGTTATAAACAGCATGTCTTCCATTAACAATTTCTTATTTGCTATCATTTCTATGCTTTCTCTTTTGGCCTTTTCAAGCAATGCACAACTTTCTCCCTCCTTTTATGCCAGAACTTGCCCCAAACTTCAAAGCATAGTGCGTACTACAATGAGACAAGCCGTTGACACAGAACCTAGGATGGCTGCCTCTATTCTTCGCTTGTTCTTTCATGATTGCTTCGTACAAGTAAACCTTGCTAACCCTCTTTGCACTTTCAATCTAAGCTCACATTTTTTTCCATATTAGGATCAAATGTGTCCAAAAGAAAGCCAAATTTACACTTTCATCTTCTGCATTTTCCTTAACGTTTTTGGTTGCACGTCCAAAGTTTTGTTTGCATTAACAAATGAGTTTCATTTGGATTATTGTGTAATGTTGTTATAAACTAGCACATGAGCTCCGATAAAAGGTTCAAAACTATTCTCTGTATAGTTTGAATTGTCTCTTTGTTTGCAGGGTTGTGATGCATCAGTTCTATTGGACGACACTGCAAACTTCACAGGAGAGAAAAATGCTTTTCCTAACATAAATTCATTGAGGGGCTTCAATGTTATTGATAACATTAAAACCAACGTTGAAGCTGCTTGCAATGCTACTGTGTCTTGTGCTGATATTCTTGCACTTGCTGCAAGAGATGGAGTAGTGCGGGTGAGTCCAATTCTCCATAATTTATATAATTACCAAACCCTGCAAACAAAATTAATATTTAACACAAACACTGTGCACATCACTATCTTTACGATAACTAAACGTTACATGATGCGTGGAGTAGGAAATAACAAGTTAGAATAATTTCTTTAACGTGAGTTCTTAACAAATAAACGCAACTATGCACAGAAGATAAAAGTAAAACATAAACAGTATACATGTATATGCAGGCTTTTTCCTTCTCCTATTCAGACTGCGTTCTGATGTCACTGAAATTCTAAGTCAACTAGCAATTAACTTGATCGTGGTTTTTTTTCTTTATTTACATAAACAACATCATTATATAAAACAAAAATCAAGGTTCATGTCTCATGTGCTTACCTTATCTCTTTGTGAAGAATGTGCATGGAACCCTACAAAAATTTAGGGTTCTACAATCCCACTAAATATTTGCTTTTTTCTTTTTAGTGTGTCCAACTATATTGATCATCAACATCTCTTCCTAACACATAACCCTAGAGTCAAAAGTGTAACTCACCAAAGATAAAAGCAACAAAAAATAATTAAGTAGTAAAGTAATCAATTTATATACTAATTCATAAACTAAAAATTATTGATAACTAAAATAGTTTCTAAAATAATCACCATAATAAATTGGTTATTAACTACCAAGGTTTTAATTATCAAAAAATATAGTTTTTAAATTTGTATCTAAATTATCATTAGTAGAGAAAATTTAGATTTTTTTTGTAGTTGAAACTTTGATAACTAATGTTAATAATAAATTTAGATACTAACAATCAATTTAAAAACTATTTTAGTTATCAATAATTTTTAATTTATAAATTGATATCAAAATTAGTTATTATCTGACTAATTATTTTTTTATCCTTTAATCGGTCGCTAATAAGAGATCCATCAGTGCAGTGTTAGTAGTACATCGAAATATTGTTATTTCCGCTGGTGAGTAAAACATTTAAAATCCATGATTGTTTGCAGGTAGGAGGACCCTCATGGCCAGTGCCTCTAGGAAGAAGAGATTCAAGAACAGCAAATCAGAGTGCAGCCAACAGCGACCTCCCTGCACCTTTCGCAAACCTCTCCAGCCTGATAAGCGCGTTTGCAGCCAAAGGTCTGACACCAAAGGACCTAACAGCGCTCTCAGGAGCTCACACAATTGGCAAAGCGCAGTGCCTACTCTTCAGGACTCGCATATACAACGAAACAAACATTGATCCAAACTTTGCCGCCACAAGAAGGACCACTTGTCCTTTTACTGGAGGCAACTCCAACCTGGCTCCTCTCGACCTCGTCACACCAACCGATTTCGACAACGAGTACTACGCTAACCTTCTGAACCAACGTGGTCTTCTCCACTCCGACCAAGAGCTTTTCAATGGTGGCTCTCAAGATGCCCTTACGAGCACCTATGCTGCCAATAATACTGCCTTTTTCAAGGACTTTGCTATTGCCATGGTGAAGATGGGCAACATTAGTCCTCTCACTGGGACCAATGGGGAGATCAGAAGGAACTGCAGGGTCGTGAACTGATAATATTGTGGCAATAATAAATAGTAATAAAGATCATCGTCGTCGTCATCATCGTACTTATGCCGTTTTCTTCATGTTTGTGTAGCGTGATGATCACCATAATAACTAGAGGACCCATCAGCAGGGTGTTAGAAGTAACGTGTTTTAGAGATAAATAAAGAATTGTAGTAATTAATTACGTTTTTGTCGAAAGTTGACTATATCTTTGGTGTAGCGTGGGTTATATATTATTAATGGAAGTGTTTATGATTTACTAGAAGCTTTTTTTTTTTTTTTTTTTTTTAATTTTTTTTTTCTTTTTTTTTTCTGAATTTGTTATTCGCTATTAGGCCGGTCCTTATCCAAGCCACATTTATGTGTTTTCAAATTCTCTTTATCTCCTTTTTGAGATTGCAAGTACAATCACTGTTACTCCTTGGTCGGAATAAATTGATTTTAAATTCGACATTTTGTAAATAAAAATATATAATTAAGAAAATCAAGAAAGTGAATAAACTAATCTCTAATAAAAATTAATCATGAAATTCATAGATAACTCACATTTATAATATAATTAATATCAATTATCTTATCTTATTGTGTATTGTTAATAAATAAATAAAATATTTTACTTTTAATATCTATAATTTTAGAGTTCCCATGTTTTATTTTTGTGATATGCTAAGTCAATGTTGATATATTAAAAGAGCTTTTAATATATTTTAAAATATTAATATAAGTGTTCATTGGTATATTTTGAAGATTCAGTCAATGACAAAAAAAAAAAAAAAAATCAATAATTTAATTGCACATCTATTCCTAACACTAATTGGTAATGCTCTTTCCGAAAATTCTCAATGAAGTTAGTTGTACTGAGATAATGATCACTTATTTGGTTGAGATCTCTCTGATTGAAACTTAAAAAAAAATGTCATGACTACAAAAAAAATTGTGTATTTTATAATAATTTTAATATGATAATTATTTAAAACATTATTGTTCTTACCGGTATTCAGTACTTAATTTTCAAGATAGGTAACAAAATCCAAGCGATAACTATAATGAACTTGATGGATTTGTCGGAAGAAAATTCATCTCCAAAAGACTATTTGACGCTCAAGTCAGTAAGAAAGTATTAAGATATATGAGAATAGAGTAGTGAGTATGAATTGAATTATCCTTCACGAGAATATCAATATGGTAAAAACTTATTGTATGTGTGATAAAATAGCAATAATATATCATTTAACCATATTAATCATATGTTTTGTTGATATATGATATTAAAAGATACTTATTATATTAATATATTCTATAATAAAACTATAGAGATTTGACCATATATTTTGTTAATATATGGCAGCAGAATCAATAAATATATTTGTTAATATTATTTAGCCAATTTAGGCCAATAATGTTGAATGGGGCCTTGTTGGACCATGTTCTTTAGCATAATTGTTGGATCGGGTAGATGCAACTTTTTTTAACAATATACTAAGACAATTGAAAAACTAGCATAGTTTGCATGTAAATTATGACATTTTTAACTATTATTTTTATAAAGGTTAAATATGTTTTTTGTCCCTTAATTTTTAATGAATTTTGGAATTAGTCCATTTAGAAGCTTTGGACCAATTTAGTCATTCATCTTTTGAAATACATGAATTTAGTCCTTTTAATCAAATTTTGTTAAATTTATTTGACATTTCAAGCGCGTTTCATAATAACATTTAACTTAACATTAAAGAAAAAATGTGTCAAATAGTATAAACAACTCAAATAAACTCCTAAAATGCGTACGAAACATCAAATAAACCTAACAAAATTCGATTAAAAAGACTAAATCCACGTATTTCGAAAGATGAAGAACTAAATTTGTCCAAAATTTTGAAATAGACTAATTCCTAAATTCAGTGAAAGTTAAGGGACCAAAAACATATTTAACCTTTGACATATTTTGCATGTAAATACGGGTCTTTTTATTTGAATGACCAAAAATGCATCCATCAATTGATATGTTTGAAAATTTTCCCTAAATTGAAACTCTGGTTACCTTTTTCTAACATGCGTAACCCATTTTTCTCCAATTGAAAATTTTCTCCAAATTGAAAATTTGTTTACCCTTTTCTAACGTGCATAACCCCCTTTTCTCCATAGTTTCGTGATTCTCCTTACCCGCATTCCAAAAATTTAAAGGTAAATCCCTAATCCATGAACAAAGCACGCTTCCCTTTTATCTCAAATCACTATGATAGGCTTGCAACGTGTTCCACTCTCATTCAAAAGCTCTGAGAACTCAATAACGATTTCAAAGTGAAGCACTTCTTCATCTTAGGTTGTGGGCTTCCTAGGGTTTTGGCCTCACTCCGACCAACTAATCCTACTCAAATGCATGGTCGTCGTAAAACAAGAGCACAATGATAATGTGGACGTTGATGTCATCAAATTAATATTTCTTTTATAATTTCAGTATTGCTTTAATACTAGTGAGAGTAAAATTTATTGATTTAAAGCAAATAAGACCAAGAAGAGGGTGTTGAAGTGGTTTTATAAAATTGTCATTCTACTACAAGAAAATTGACTATTATCTATGAAATATTTTTCGTAGATAATTTCATTTTATCTACGAAAACTAGTGGTAGATAAAATAAAAGTTTGTGGTTAAAATAAAAGTAAATTACATACAAAAATTTCGTATGTAAACATGATTAGAATCTTTCATACGAGAAGTTACCTACGAAAATAAGTGTAGAAAATAAATATAATAAAAATATATGAAAAAATTACTTAAAAAAACTACCTACAAACAAAAGTTTCGTATATAGAATTTATATAATTTCTTAATTAAAAATAAATTATGTGCGTGTTTTTATTTCACCTAGGTTTAGGGTTTATCTTTCTCTAGTCTGAATCTCTACCACGCTAAACGGAACTCTTCAACTTCCAATCAAACACCTTTCAACTCTTCATGGCCAAGCTCGTTACCGAAGACGTCGTCATCGTTAGAGCCTTCGCCGATGGCCCCGCGATATTCCCTTCTTTACTTTCTTCAAAATGCCAAACGTAGAACAAGGGGAATTAACCATAGTGGGAAGCTTCCATGGGGCTCCATTAGCCACCATTTCAACCACCGCCGTGGTGAGCTCTACAACTCCGACCAGCCTCTATGCATTGTCGTCATTCACCCTGTAATGTCCTTGGAAAAAGATGACATCGTAAATTTGCAACAAAAGCTTTTAGAAACTGCATGACCAAATGAACTTTTTAAGCATTGTAACTAAGAAGAATATTTAAATCGACTAAACACACAATTAATTAGTTAGTTAAAATATTGTAGGAATAACACACAAGAATTAGACTTTAGTTTTTCAAAGTACCAAGTTATTCTTACAATGTAAAACAACACACGAGCATACCAATTATTTGTTTATTTAATTTTGCATTTAAACCTTTACACAAAACACCTTAAAATAGTGATACAAAGAAATCATGGAATAGAGCTCAAGAAAGATCAAAGAATTATAAATTGGAAGATAGATATCAAGATACACATATTTATGTTGAGTTAGCATATGCATCTTGACCATAGCTTAGAGAAATTCAATGATTTACAATCACACACTCTTGCAATATCAAGACACCCTTCTTGAAAACTACAAGAAACAATCTACTCAAGCAATCGCTTGTTGTAACCTGGACATACCCAAAACAAAAAAAAAAAAAAAAAAAACACAACCAAAACAATAGTGAAGATGAGAAACAATCACACTTGAACGTCATCTTCGATAAAATAAATAAATTGGTGTAAATAAGAATAAATAAAGTAAATAACCTAAAGTGTTAAAATATTATGCTCAAATTACATGAAAATAAATAAATAAATAAATAATGTTATATATTTATAATAATATTGCAAAAATAATAACGTTGAGTTGTTGCAACGTTAGCAAGCTCCCTCCTTTTTACGATAGTGCATGTCGTTGCAATAAGATCTCCACCACATGTTGATCCCACATCTACATTTTATGGAATATTATTTTCCACACTAGGCTTTAGTTACATAGCATGAATTTTTTAAATCCATTCATCACCTATAAATAGGAGCTTAAATCCTCTTCCAAAAATTAACCTTTTCTCATTTCTCCTTTTCTTATTTTCTTTCTTTTCGTTCTTCTCTTATATCCTGAGTTGCTTACTCCTTAAAGACTATTTATCTTGCTAGTTTATGTTATCTCGGGATATATTCGAGATGTTCCTGTTGTACGCTGGGGGATTTGCGTATATACTGCGGAGAAATCCTTAAGGGTAGTGTTTTTACACACCTTAGGAAATCCTTTTATTTTATGCTTTTATCAATTTTATGCAAATTTTGCGAACAATCTTAAGGATTTATCTTCTAGTTGACTAGATATAACCTTTGAATTTTGGATGTTATTTTTGGTTCTATTTTTTTTATAAAAAAAATTAAGGATTGGCATTGGAGGTGAAGAAGAGGAACAATGAGAGTGTTGAAGGAGTGAGGAGAAGCCATAAATTGCATATCTAATCAACAACACAACACACTGCTGTCTCTTTTTCCGATTCCGGAGCTTTGGTGGTTCGGTTCTGGTTGCTTCTGTTTCATGAGATTAAGACCCCATGGCAACCCATCCTGGAAAATAAGCTCCTTTGAATGGATGTTGCAGGATTCATAAAGGGGATGGTCTCCTCCAGAAGAAAAGAGCTTGCATTTTAAAGGCTATTTTCAAATTTATAAGTGAATTGTCTTAGCCAACTATGCGAGCTTCCATCTGTCTTCTCTGTTGCTGGAGGCATGATTCTAATGAACCAAAAGCATAAGGAAGCGGTGAAGATGGGAAAGCCAACGTTTTTCCCATGAATCGTATTAGGACCATGATCAAGGGCTAAGATCCTGATATGCGTGTTTCGCAGGAAGCGATGTTAGCCATCAACAAAGTTGTGGAGAAGTTTCTTGAGTAATTCACGCAGGATGCTTATGCTTGTTGTGTCTAGGACTGCAAGAAATGTCTGAGTTACAATCAAGTTAAAAAGGTCGTCACCGGTGATTGCGGGACGCGAGGAGACAACATGGAGATTGGCCCGAGATGGTACATGCGAGTACGTGCGGTGGACAATGTCTCCAATGGCAACGTGACGAATGGTTACAACATGGAGTTCGCCAGAAATGAAGAATAATCTGCCCAACGTGCCTAATAAAAAGGGGGAGAAGTTATAGAAAAAAAAATAATGCATGAAGATAGGCTTTGGAAATCATTGGTTATAAGTGGTTTCAGTGCAAGAAAGTCCATGGGTATTCACGTAATACCTCATCTCATATATGTATATGCTGGTAGGTCCCTTTTTGTTGGATAAGTATAGTTGTATGAAGAAATAGTGGTGGGCCATGGGTGTACAGTTTACAAAAGTGGCATATAATTCAAATTTTGGAAGTGCATAATTTATTATGGTGCAAGATTGGTCCTGCAATGTCTCTAAGATCAAATTGGGTTTTTGGAATGGACGCAGCACCAATAATCTTTTCGTGAGAGGATGAAGCTGAGTGGACCATAAGGTATTTA
>Ga0214542_1008372_pt1 | contig 17160 bp, 4 predicted proteins | sample CNSS1metaG_FD_160096 | JGI IMG/M metagenome (GOLD analysis project Ga0214542, IMG submission 160096) | Root nodule microbial communities from cowpea collected in UCLA plant growth center, Los Angeles, California, USA - CNSS1 | ecosystem: Host-associated > Plants > Roots > Nodule | place: USA... | reverse complement strand
GAAACATTATAAATATTAGTACTTAATTTTGTAAAAATATTTATACTTAATTATTTTTAATCTTATAAAAAATGGATTACAAAAATATTTTAATTATTAAAAAAAAAATTGGGACAAAATTGAATCATATACACATACTTAGGTACTAAATTAAATAAAAAGACACATCTAGGGACTAAATCGAAATCAACACAATGACATCTAATAGTGACACTGACACATGGCATTACAATGCCACGTGACACTGACAATGCCATGTGTCACGCACAGGGACTTGACACATGGCATTTTTAATTTTTTTAAAAAAAAATTTTAAAAATTAAAATTTAAAAAAATTAAAATTAAAAAAAAAAAACAAAAAAAAAACATAGATTGACACGTGTCACGTTGACTAACGACGTTAGTCAACTCTGTCTGAAAGGGACCTAATTGAAGCAATTTTCAAAAGTTGGGATACAATTGACACTTTTTTAAAACCGGGTACCTATTTGACACACTAACCCCAAACTGGGCACTATACGATTAATTAAACCAATTTATTAATTTATTATAATGATTAATTTATAAATTTAGATACAAATTTATTATAATAATCGATTTATAAATAATTTTAATTATTAATAATTTTTAATTTATAAATTGGTCATTATAATAATTAATAATTTTTTTAATTTTAAAATTGATTATTAATAAAAAGAATTCTTGTAATGTGAATGGATGTCTAGTTGATAAAAAGGAAAAAAAGAGAAAAAAAAAGTTTTTTTTTTTGTTAATCTCAATGATACTTTAATAAATAGAGTTTCATCATGACTTTCAACAACGGCTGTATTTATAAGTGCAATCCATTTGGACTTATAAATTAAATGTTTCCTTTGTTTAATAACTCATCTGTTAATAATATTATTAGAAAAAAAATTATCTTATTCTCCTTTATAAAAAAAATCTTATACTGTATACATTTATACTCTACTCCTTGCTAATATTTATCTCAAAAAATTCGAAGTCAATTTATATTATTCTACACATCCTTTTATTAGAATTGCGTCAAAAAATTCAATTATTTTTGCTTTTTGAACAAGTCTATCTGTCTCATCCATGAAGTTTCCATGTTAATTTTTCTACACAGTGTTGTTTGTTAGCATTCTCAGAGCACATCATGACCCGACAACCTTGAAATTGACGAAGACTATAAGCTCTTTACGAATTCAAAAACACCCTCTATTGTCCATCAATCACCCCTCACCCTCGAAACTTTATGTCTTCTCAGTTCTTTGTATTGGCAACATTTTCTGCAAACACAGCCAACACGGTGGGTCCAATATGCATTATTTAGTTGTCGTCACTATCTATTCTGTTATTACGACCATGCATGCACCAGCAACACCCTATTCTCGTGTTTTATTTACTTTACGACAAAAATAATTCACCCTAATTATAGAGTCCGTGCCCATTGACAGGGAATGGACGATACTCAAATTTCAAACCATACCATTCAATTCCGCAGAAGTTCTACAATATATAATATCTAGGGTTCAAGTTCAATCCTACTCATATTAATCAAACCAATAATTCAGCGTTCACATTAATTATATAATACAACAGAACTTGCGCTATTCAGGGTGCTAAATACATTATCTTTGTATAGAAATAGAAAGGAAATATAATCTTATTAGATGAAAATATTATCGTTGTGGTTCGAAATTACACATCAATTAAACATAAAATAATTTCATAATTTTTAAATAACCGTAAATCTGACTTTATAAATTGATCTTGTGAAGACAATCATTTTTATATAATAGTAACAATAAATTAGTCGTTAATAATAAATTTTGTTATCATTTTTATTAAAGGTGGCAAAACGGGTTAGTTTAGCCCATTTTGCCCCGACTCATATATGGTCCGTTAAAAATGGGTCTGGTTGAACTTATCCATAAAAAAAACGGGCTAATAATCACAACCTGTCCTGTATAGGACGGGCTAACGGCTGGGCCGGGCTGGCCTGTCCAATTTTTTTTTCTTTTTTTTTTAATTTCTTAAAAGTTTTTTAATTTGTTTTCAAATTTTTTAAATTTTTTTATTTTTTAAATTTGTTTATATACATATAAATTATTATTAAAGTCATATTTAATCAAATAAAATATTTTTTAAACTTTTAATTGATTAGTTAATGTTTTTAATTAGATAAGTTAAAATAATTATTAAATTTACATATTAAATTATTCAATTATAACTAATAACTCAAACTTAATTTGTAGGGATTAATGATTTAAATTATGATATTATTATTAGATAAGATAAAAAATTAATCTTTTTAATTATCTTTATTTTATTTTATTTTTTTAAAACGGGTCAACGGGTTAGGACAAGCTAGCCCATATTTTGGCCCGTCAAGTTGACAGACTGGACAGAACGGAACAGAACGGACTGACGGGTTGAAATCTTCAACCCAACCCGTTTATTTTAATACGGGCTGACGGACTGACCCGTTAGGTCCAGCCCGTTTTGCCACTCCTAATTTTTATGTCAATTTGTTTAATAATTACTTTTTAGTTATTTATATTTTATTATTAAAAAATATGTTAATTTTTATTTATATGTTGTAATAAATAAATAAATAATTTTATAAATTTTCGCCACAGTATTGTTTCATTGAATAATCTCTTTGTTATGTTCTCGTGTATATATATATTTTTTAATTTTAAGGTGTTAACACGACACATTTTCTAACAATGGACTTTCAAGAGTAAGATTTCTGAATACTTTTTAGTGGTCATCCATATTTTCTTAGAAATTATGATGTTTCAACTTCGTATATATTTTAACTATATATGTGATCTTTTGTAGTGCAACTCCCTACGTATAAATACTGTACTTTAACTTTGTGGAACCATGACAAAATAAGAACATTTGATTCTCTAAGTATTTTAAATTCTCTGTCTGCTTCCTAATCTAATGTGTTTAATTTCAGTATTTAAATTAAAATATATTAAATTTGAATTATTTGCAATTCAAATTATTTTATTTTTAAAATATTTTATTTGAATAAATAATTTGAATTTATTAACTTAAAAAATTAAATATTTTATTGCCAATTTTATTTTAATATTTAATAATTTATAATATCAGTTAATAATATTTCTTAATTGATGTTGATTGATACCATTTTTTGGTTAATAATTAGTCAAGATTTTTTTGAACGGTAACTGAGAAAAATCACTACAAGATAAGCATTAAAAAAAAATTAGAGACAAGAAACAATTAGATCGTTAAGTTGACTAAATTAAATACTATTTTATAAACTAAAAACTTTTATATCTACAATAATCTTTATTATTAATAAAAATATATAATTATTTTATAAATTTAAATTTAAATTAGTTTTTAACATTAATTATAAAATTTTAATTACTTATTATTATTAGTAACTAACACATTTAAAAATATAATTCATAAATTAATTCTATTTTTTTATTAATGATAAAGACTATTTTAGAATTTTTGAACATTAATAAATACTAAGTTAAAAAATACTTAACTTAGAACTTAATTCAACTAATTATAAAATCGAAGATCAAAGTGTGGGATTGTCTTTCTTCAAATTGATGCGGTCAATTCTTGATCTATAATATTTGTTTTCAATGTTCTGTTTATAATATTTTGAAATAAATCTATTTATAAAATTACTATATCTATTAATATAATAAATTATTTAAAATAGTAAATTTTCTTTTTAATATATGTATATTTAAAGTATACTTATTTTCAGATGGAGATAAATAAAAGTTTAAATATATTTTTGGTTTCTCAAATTTCAGTTAATTTTAGAATTAGTTCTTCTTTGAAATTTTATACTAATTTAGTCTTTTATCTTTAGAAATACGTGAATTTAGTCATTCTTATCAAATTTTGTTAGATTTATTTGACATTTTAAACACATTTTATGATAATATTTGAGTTAACATTGAAACGAAAATGTATGAATCGGTGTAAATAATTCAAATACTATTATGAAATGCGTTTGAAATGTCAGCTAAATCCAATAAAATTTGGTTAAAAGACTAAATTAATGCATTTTTAAAAATAAAAGACTACATTGATCAAAAATTTTGAGGAAGAATTAATTCCAAATTTTATTGAGAATAAAAATATATTTAATCCATTAATAAATAAATAAATTAGTGTTTCACATGGACGTGAAAAAGAAGCAATCACTAGATGTTAATTTAATATAATAAAAAGCCATCATGCTGGTCTAACAAGGTCAAGAAATTGAATAGAATTGAAAACTATTATCATTATATACCTTTTTACGATCCCAAACCCCTTTTACTCGTCAAAGTATAATAATTAATATAAATGGATCACTGTAATGCGGTTTGGCCTAACAGAAAATTTAAAGTGTAAGACAACTCTTTTATATATAAAAAAATTAATCTTTCTTTTCATTTTTATTTTTTATCTAATAACTCTAATGAATAAGTCGCATTAAATGAAAACGAGTTAATTTTAAATGGGTTTATCCTTTATATATATAATCTATGTATAATAATGTTAAACAATTTTCGTTCAAATTACTGTACATACTAAATTCATCAATTTTATAATGATTTATATATATATATATATATATATATATATATATATTTATACTCGTTAAATCTAACTCACATATTATAATGTTTTTCCAATTTTGTAATCATTATTTAGACAACATGAACGCTCTTATATCATTATAACCATAACAGCATTATTTACAGTTTGAAGGTCAGAATTTAATTATTGAAAAATCAAACATTTGATTTACTTTTTTCTAACAAAACACGCTTCATTCTTTAGTCGGAATTTGATTTGTCCACCAAAGTATACTATTGTTATAAATGAACAAAAAAATGTGTTCCGTAGAAAAATTCATTAGCATGTATATGCTATTAGATATAACTCTAAAAAAAGTTTTAAATCCTTTAACATAAAGATAATATTATCTTTTTTATCAGCATTAAACATAACATTATTAAATCTCAAAATTGTTTATGTATCTATTATTATTGTCTAAATATAATATTATTTGAACACCCACCAAATTTTTACACACACTTTATATTTGATATTAAATATACTTTTATCACTTAAATTTTTCAAAAAATTAGAATTAGTCATTATTCAAAACTAAATTGTATACCAATTTAGTTTTCTATCTTTGGACATGTGTGAATTTAATCATTTTAACTAAATTTTATTCAGTTTATTTAACGTTTCAAATATGTTTGTTATTGAGCAACATTGAAATGAAAATATAAAAATGTGTCAAACTGTGTAAACAATTCAAATGTTTGTCACCTAACATTGAAATATGAAAATATGTAAATATGTTAAATAGTGTAACCAACTCAAATATTTGTCAACTAACATTAAAATGAAAATGTGTCTAACAGTGTAAACAACTAAAATAGTATGACGAATTACGTTTGAAACGCCGAACAAACCTAAAAAAAATTGGTTAAAAAGAATAAATCTAAACATTCTTAAATATAGAAATTAAATTAGTCTAAAATTTGAAAGATAAAGCATTACTAATTTTCACTTAAAATAAAGAGCTTAATACTTATTATTTTATCTTTCCCTCCCTTCTCTTTATAAGTATAAAGTTAAATTTTTTAATTACAGTGGTATTAAAAAACATTTTCCATTTTTCTCTGTATATTCTTTGGCTCATTCTTTTCAGAACATGTGTGGGGACCTGTCGTGTGGATAAGGGTTGGAAGATGAAAAAGATGGAGGACGACCACACCTGCACCTGCAGGCTACCCTTGCATGCGTCCAATTTCATATCACTGTCCTTTCTTCTTCCTTTTCTCATTACTACAAACAAACAAACCCTTTGTTCACGCATCATTTTACAAACAAATCCATCCATATATAAAAAAACCACCATTAACAAAAAGGTAACAAACCCATTCACGCAACCTTACACACCAAAAACGATTCTACTAACTTTCACTTCAACTGCAAAAGCAACAGTTTATACTCCATTATTCACCATGGCCATCCCACATTTTCTTGCAATACCTTTCCCAATCCAAGGCCATATCAATCCCCTTTTGCAGTTCTCCCAGGTTTTGGTCACATATGGCTGCAAAATCACCTTCTTGAGTTCGGATGAGAACTACCGCAAACTGAAGAGTGCAAGGGATGGTGCTGCCATGGACCCAAACATAAAGTTTGTGTCTCTCCCTGATGGTGTGGACCCTGAAGATGATAGAAAGGACCAGGCCAAGGTTATTTCCACCACCATTAAAACCATGCGTGTTATGCTTCCCAAGCTCATACAAGATGTGAATGCTTTCGACACTCACAACAAAATTTCTTGCATTATTGTCACCAAGAACATGGGATGGGCTTTGGAAGTTGGCCACCACTTGGGTATAAAAGGGTCTCTGTTCTGGCCAGCCTCAGCAACTTCTCTGGCTTCCTTTAACTCCATTCAGAGGCTTATTGATGAAGGAACCATAGATTGCAAAACTGGTAAGAGAAATAAACACTTCTTTCCTGTATTCTTCTTTCTTGTCACATGCTGCTATATTGCGTTGCGTCATGTACTGTCTAATTTTGGAGATTTCTCATCATTGTACGAAGCTTTACAGTGCTTAATTTTCATTGATGGCTTAACTTTAGAATTAATTCTAGGTTAGGTTAAACATTTAAACTTTGTATTTCGTACAGATTCTTTTCTCACTTGGAAAAGTCCTATTCATTATTTTGTTACTGTTTCTATCAAAATAGGAATCCATTCCCACTTTTCATAAAGTTATAATAATGACAGATTTTCCTTAGTTGTCCACCATTCAATATTTTTGAGATAGCATGATATCAGCAAAATCTAGCACTTTAGCAAAGGACACAGACAGATTGCAGCAGCTTCTCGTATTTTGTAGTTGTTTTGGAATCTCACTTTTCAATTGTACCAATTAAATCGTATTTGCACATTTGGGATACTTACAATTTTGTTATTTCATGTAAATCAATAAAAAAGATGTTGGTCTATTATAATCTCTAAAAGATTATTTTTTTTCGTGTAATTCAATATAATACAGTTTCTTCTTATACAAACCAAAGAAAAAAGCAGTAGGTACATAGATGAAAATGTTAATATAGCTCTCACTGTATCGATCTGAGTGTTAATTATTAAAGTTCTACAAGATAATATAAATTAAGCCATTGTAGGATCATGACACTGCATTTACTTTTGCACTGGAAGGAATCTTGGTCCCATTATACACACTGTATATTTCTTAACAGTAATTAATTGGCCTTTTGCATTTCAGGACTCCCTAGCAGAAACCAGGAACTGATACAGCTTTCCTCTAATTTGCCTTTGATGGAAGCAGCTTCCATGCCATGGTACTGCTTGGATAATCCCTTCTTCTTCCTTCACATGAAGCAAGAAATGCAGAATTTGAATTTAGCAGAAAAATGGCTTTGTAACACTACTTTTGATCTTGAAGCTGGAGCTTTTTCCACATCACCAAAGCTCCTACCAGTAGGCCCTTTAATGGCAAATGAGAAGAACAACATATTATGTTCATTGTGGGAAGAAGACAGAACCTGTCTAGAATGGTTGGACCTGCAGCCACCTCAATCTGTCATATATGTTTCTTTTGGAAGTATGGTGTCACTGAAACCAAACCAATTCAATGAACTAGCTCTTGGACTGGACCTCCTTAAAAGACCTTTCCTTTGGGTTGTTCGTGAAGACAATGGTTTCGAGGTGAACAATGCATGTGAATTTCGGGGAAGTCAAGGTAAAGTTGTTAGTTGGGCACCTCAGAAGAAGGTTCTGAGCCACCCTGCCATAGCATGTTTCATTACCCACTGTGGTTGGAATTCAACCATAGAAGGTGTTTGTAATGGGGTACCGTTCTTGTGTTGGCCATTCTGCAGTGACCAACTTATGAACCAGACTTATATTTGTGATGTGTGGAAGGTTGGAGTTGGATTTGACAGGGATGAGAATGGAATGATATCAAAGGAAGAGATAAAAAAGAAGGTGGAGCAACTACTTGTCGATGAGGAAATAAAGGGAAGATCTTCCAAATTCATGGAAATGGTCATCAAGAACAAAACACAAGGTGACCACAATCTCAACATGTTTATCAATTGGGCCAAGGACTAAGAACTAAGAATTCTCTTAATACAGTTTTATAGCTTTTATATATATTTAACAAATAAATATACATAAAATAAGGAAAGAATAGAGAAAATAAAGTGGAAATTAAGGTGGTGTTTTGTTAACTGTGTTATGTATTATAATATAAAATTTACAGATGTGTTCTAAACTCTTCCTAATTTTTCTAAATCTAGTGAAGTCCTTCATCTTTAAGGAACATTCTCACGAACATGCAAATTCTATAAATTAAGACTTAATTAATTTTATTTTATTTAGTCACATATTTAGTAAAAAAATTAATTAAATCTTTTAGTTTACAAATGAAATAATGTTAAATATAATTATGAACTTTTACATTTCAATTATTTCTCAAAACCATCAAATTATTTGTTACATGAAAATTTATTAAAAAAATCAAATAATTAAATCTTTTAGTTTACTCGTATCATAATTTATAACTAACGCATAATTATAATTCACAAAATTAAGGACATTAATTTCAATATAAGAAAGTGTTACTTTATTATATTTTTTCTTAAATTAGAGACGTATAATTGAACTTAAAAGAATTTTATTGTCAAATTTTTAAGTTAAGAGACCTGTTATATTAATAGATAGATCAAAATAAATAAATAAGAGATAATAAGATAATTAAGCCAATTATTAAAATTTTTAGGTGATACATAATTGGGGTGTTTAGGGTTTATATGAATATGATTGATCGTTTTGTGCAGACAAGACTCAACACTTTGTGTACATTATTTCCTCCATTGGATAAGGATGTAAAAATATTGAAAACCGAACCACCCGTTTTGTCAAGGAAAAGATGAGAGAAGACAAAATGTATTGACCAAGTAAAGGAGAAAGGAATGGATTAATTATTCTTTTTTTTTCAAAAATAAGATTTTATTACATTTTTTCAGAAAATATATAAAAAATACTGGATAATGTATAGTTAGAAACACGGACAGTTTTTCTTGATGACTTGGGAGCGACGACTACTTAAAAATAAATTTTATTCTTTTAAATATATTTTAAAATTACATTTTTTATATTATTATTATTATTAAAAGAGAGAAAAAATTGTTTATGATTAATTTTTCTTGTGTCTAACATAATGCCAATATATTTAGGTTTAATCATGTTTTGAATCTCTAATAAATTTGAAAATTTTCAATTGAGTCTTTTGATAAACTTTTTTTATCTATTGAATCTTAGATATTTTAAACATTTTTAATTGAGTCTCTATATTTAATTTTGATATGTTTTGATTCTTAAACATAAAAAAATGGATGATTTTGACGTGTCAAACGTATTTCATGTTAGTTTTTGAGTTTTTTACATCGTTTAACACGTTTTTGTTTCAATGTTAGTTGGAAAATACATTTGACACATAATTTTTTTTTTAACATAATTAGGTTAAAAGAACTATATCGAATGATTTTGATCTCTCAAACGCGTTTCATATTAGCATTTAAATTGTTTACACTATTTGACACATTTTCGCTTCAATGTTAGTTAGGCATCAAGTTTGCCACATCAAAAACATTTAACGTAATTAGGTTAAAAATATTATATCTATTCATTTTTAAGGATCAAAATGTAACAAAGTTTCATACATAAACGAATTTCAATTTTAGGTCAAAGTTCAGAGACTAAAAACATATTTAACCTTTCCAAGAATTTCCTTTCACTACACACACTGCATCAAAGTTAGTCAATGTTCGTGTATAATCACCACACAACCTTCATTAATATTAGTCAAGGTTCGTGCATAATCACCTACTCACTTAGAATTAAATCATTCCAATAATTTTTTCATTACACACATGCATCAATGCTAACTAATGTTTATGTATAATCGTCACACACCTTGCATTAATATTAGTCAGTGTTCATGCACCTTTCAACGCCTTGTGCAATCCAAATCGTATCAGCACATCTTTGTCTTTTGTCACAAGTCAAAATTTATCCTTCAATCATTTTTTTTCTGTCACATTTGATAGCATTTGCAAATGACATTGCTACTTTACATTTGTTGGTGTAGAAAATCAGACTAAGTTACAATCACAAAGCATGCTAAGCAAATTATATTGAACCATAAGCTCTCTTATGGGGAAAAACATAATGAAAAATATGAATGTCTTTATCTCAAAAATTACTCTGCTAAAACATAAATAAGATAAAAACAATCAACACAAGAATATAACGTGGAAACTCCAAAATTAAAGAAAAAACCATGGTCGTTGAGAATAACACGGTATGAAAAATTTTACAATTAACTACTCTACCATCTCCTTTGAGCCCAAATACACCTAAATATTCTAAGAAAAAATTTAACCAAATTTCACAATGACTATAATAGTGTAAGAAAAGTCATTCGCAAGCTTAAAATATTTTTGACTCAAGTATGGATTTTAAGTCTATTATATAACTATTATCACTCACTCCATTACTTATGTTAACTTATGTGGAACTTTCCAAAATGTATTATTTTCATCGATATCTAACTAATACGAAGTAATATTTTTTTATTTTTTAATTGAAATAATAATTTAAGTGATAGTTTTAAATTAATTTAACTTATATATTTTTTATCAAAGTGTGATTGACCTTTTAAAATATAAAATAATGCATAAAGTAATTATTACTATATAAATTAAAACCGATGATGTAATTAATTAAAATTTATTTATATATTTAATTACAACCGTTTTATTTTTAAAAATTATGTTTATGTGTTTAACTTTTCTAAGATAATAAAGCGTAGGTTGAATATTTGATTAGAGTGTAATTTTTTGTCTGTAGTTTAAATAAGTAAAACAAAATCGTAATAAATTATGATACAATTAAAATTAAGTAGAAAATATTATTGAATAAGATTTTTCATTAAATGGTATAATGAAATTATTTATAAGAATTAATGTTACAAATTAGTTTGAATTTCTATTTCCATATATCATCATATTTATTATTATTATTATTATTATTATTATTATTATTATTATTATTATATTAAGTTGAATGTACATTGTACATATTATATATTTTTACATAAATGGTCATTTATATGAAACTCATCTCCTTAAATTAATACACTCTAACAATCTTTCAACATTGTCAATATATTTTTCTTCTTCTTCGTATTTTTTTCTTTATCAAGCTAATATAAATTTAATGATCTTAGAAATACTCTATTGAAGGTTAATCTGCTATATAATACAATTAAATTTGACAAAACTCTGATTGTAAATCATATGAGATGTAAATTGTAATATCAAGATTGACAAAAACATCCATACTCTTTATAAAATTCAAAACAAACTACAATCTTATTTATTTAAAAAGATTTTCATTGACTAAATATTATTATGAATATAAAAATATGGTTTATAAATATCTTGATTTTATAAAAAATTAGATCTGGCTATATAAAAAATGGTGGAAACTTTTTGTTAGTCCAATGCCTTGACCATGTACTAATGTGAAAGCTTTGATTAACGCTTACGAAAGTTAAAGTGTAAAATAATTCTAAAGAATCAAGGACTGGTCTATGAATTAATCCATTCATTCCAGCAACTATAAATTATAATTCCACGAGATTTGAAATCTGGGAAATCGAGTTATAATTCTATTCATGTTCTGTAAACAGTGTGTCGCCACTTCATATTCCAAAAGTTTTAATCGTGTATTTATAGATAAATAATTTGAGACTTGGATCTTATAATATTAAAATTATAAATAATTAATAAAGTTGTATCTTTTTCTACTCATTTCTCTTAGTTTTTAATTGAATAATACTTTTTCCTCTCGTTTCTTTTATGCTATTTTATTTTTGTTTATTTTCTCTCTCAAAAAAAATTAATTACATCATCAATACAATAAAAAAAACTGAATAAAGCATTAATTAGCAATAGCGATGGAAATTTAAAAGTAAAAGCATGTACTTCAAAATGTGAAAAAATAAACATCTAATTTAAATTTCAACTATTATTAAAGAAAAAAATTGCTAATTGTTTATGTTAAAAGTTAAACTTTTATGGTATATTGTTAACCTACTTTTTCGCAATAAGAAATAATCATACGATCATGTTATTAGATATTTATAAGTGATTAACACCTAAATAACATAAAAATCCTAGTGGACTTAATCAAGATATATAGGTTATAAATAAATCTAATATATCATTTTATTAAATAAATTTGTAGTTAATTTAATCTCATAAAAATTATTTATAAATTAAATTTGAATCTACCTGTATATAATATGATTTAATCTCAAAACGCGTTTGTATTGACGTTAATTAGTGAGTAAGATTGAAGAGTTAAGATGAGACTATGAAAATGAATTAATTTATGAAAATTATATGAAAGAGTGAGATAAAAGTTTTATATAAGAAGAAGGGATTTGAATTATTGTCATGCTAGCTAACAGCAAGCTAACATTGTATATTTACTTATAATACATAAAGTCAAAAATAATTTTAATAATTGTCACGTTATAGGCATATTACTTATAAAATAATAATTCACCGGAATTAGTGTGAAACGTGTGCTTTATTTTTATTTGTAAGAAAAACTGGAAAAATAAGTTACGAGCACATGTTAGAAGGTCTAAGGACAAACATAAGATTATAAGAGTATAAAATTGGTTTAATTGAAAAAAAAAAGAAGAAAATTATTAAAAGAAATGTAGTAGTCAAACTTAATACAGGTTGGTTTACGGAGAGGGTGGGATTGAGCATATATATACGTGCAATTCACTTTTCTTCAACCTTTTAGACACAATCTTCGCTATCTATCATACTTCACATGGGACACTTATTCTACGAAATGTGAACCATTAATTAAATTGGGAAAAAATATGCATTCATTTTTAAGATTATAAATGAATTCAAGGAATTATACCATCATTTATATATGTGTATATATATATATATATATATATCCTTTTATATTAGGATGTAGACTTCTTGCGAATGAATCATAATGGTGATGTCTAAACAATAGGTGAATTGAATACATCCACTTCAACAAGATTCTTAGAATATTCTCAAAATAACATTTATAATAATAATAATAATAATAATAATAATAATAATAATAATAATAGAATAAGAGGAATAAAGAGAATTAATACTTATTCTTTGACTGATGTATATTTATAAATTCTTGATGTCGTGATATTTAAATAATAAGTGCATTGAATATTCACTTCCATGACATTCTAATTAATAATAATAATAATAATAATAATAATATAAACGATTTTTAATTAGTTCATTTATTTATTTATATTACTATTATTAATCATGTGTGACAGAGATGAGAATGATAATGTCATATGCTATTATCATGTGATGTGAAAAATCTCAATTTTATTTTTGTATTTATTATTTTGTCTTCATTTAATTTTAATTTTGGTTTAAACAACAACAATCTCATTTCTTTTAAATTGAGATAAAATTTATTTTTTATATAAATGTTACAAAAATATTTTATTATAATTGATATTTTTAATCATATTAAATTTATTTAAATTTATATTTTTGAATTTAACATTATTTAAATTTTGTTTTAAATATGTATATATTTATAATTTTTAGATAAATGTTAAAGTTAAATTAAAAATAATTCAAATGCAAAATTTTAAAACAGTTTTATAATAATTTAAAATAAATATATTTATTTAAAATTTTATTTAACATTTATAACATTTTAAATTGTTGTAAGAATGTTTTAAAATAAATTAATTTAATAATTTACAGCATTTAAAATTATTATAAAACTATTTAAAAAAATTACATTCCAATGTATAAAGTTGTTATTTTTAAATTAACTCTAACATTTGTATAGAAATTATTGATATATAAATATTTGAAAAAAAATTTAAATAAATTTCAATGTAAAATATAAATTTAAGTAAACTTAATCTTGTTAGAAAATTATTGTAATATTTATATAAAAGTTAATTTTGATCTCAATTTGGATGGGGATGAAATTACTTTCGTTTAAAAAAAATTGGATTACAATAACAAATATAGAAACTAAAGTGAGAATTTTCACATTCAACAGTGACACATGACACTGATACAATCACATCACATTATTATTATCACACAGCACAATTTAACTTGACAAGTAGCAAAATTTGATATTTAGAATATATATATATATATATATATATATATATATATATATATATATATATATATAAAAAAAAAAACTATAACCTATCAGTTCACGGTCTTAGTGTATTACTAACAAAAATAATCTAAATGTAACAAATTTACTAAAATAAAAAACAAATTGAAATAATAAAAAAATAGCAATTTGAGATTTTTCTACAAAAACAATCACCAATAAAATTATTTAACTAATATATTTTTAGTCTTTAAATTCTAATATAAAATTAGAATTTGTTTATATTTCAAATTTTAATATAATTAATTCTCCGATTTTAAAATAATAAGTATTATTGACGTGAAACATTCTTAAAGTGTTAAATGGTGGTTCAGAATAATGTATGAAAGTTTGAACCATTTGAGAATTTTTTAACTCAAATATAATTATAAAACATCATTTAATATCTAAGAGATTATATATATATATATATATATATATATATATATATATATATATTTTAAATGGTAGAAACGAATTTCAATTTTCAATATAAGTAAAGAGTTTCCGAATTTTGATACCCTCTGATCGGAAAACCACTAGATTGCATTAGGTTCAAAATGTTTGGTGAGAGTTTCCAAATTATTGTGATAGATTTGTTAAGTGCAAGCAAATTCTTGAGATTCCAAGTCACATTCATTTGTCATATCATCCCATTGGCCATAACTTCTTCCAATTTCATCGTTTATTTATTCATCATAACGACAAATACAAAGATTCATTTTCCCAAATCATACAAAGATCCATTCTGTTTGGAGTAAGGTGATGATCTTATTATGAAAGTATCTCATTAACTTTCTAATAATAGTGTTTTTTAAATCATATTAGAATCTGTTAAACTAATTCCAACGGAAAAAAGTTATCTTTTTTTATAAAATTCAATAAAATTATTTATTTTAAAATGTATACATCAGTTTGATTAATACTCACTATAAAAATATAAAAATTTACTAATAAAGTTATTTAGTCAACTTTTAATCAACCTTAACTATATTTTATTTTTTAATAAGTACAATTATGAGGGGAAGTCCTTGTTCTATGCCTTTTTTATGCTGTGAAATTTCAAGAATTAACTACGCAATATGATAGGTAAGCACAAAGGATTTGGTAATGTTGGTTAGTAGTAGTGAAAGCTTTTCAGTTATTATCATGCTAACGCAAGCTACAATTAATATATAATTATAATTATTAAGAATTATATATTATTAACCAACATTCTAACGATTCAGACTTTATAGACATATATTACTCATATAGTAACTCATCAGAACTACCTTCAAATCAAACCGTCCATTTCGTATTTTATCTTTATTCATACAAAACAGCCAAAACAAACGTAGTTTGTCAAGCACCAAATTTGTTTCATTAAAAGCAGCTTCTAACACTATTTGTTTAATCAAATTTCATTAAAACAAATGTAGTAGTTGAACTTACAACAAGTTTTCATAAAAAAAGATACAAACAACTCTTGCGTTGAAAAATTACAACTTGATTTCATAGTAATAAAACGTCTTTGCTAACTAGAATTCAATTTGACCTAGGAAATGTTGACTATCTACTTTTATAAATGATTAGTATTAAAATGTTTGTGCTTAATATATAAACCTGTGCAGAGCCGAATTTCACGTATGAAACAGTATACATAGTACAATTCTGGAAGCTGTAAGCAAAGGTTTTAGCCGGTGAAGTTACTGAACTTTCGCTCTTCATTTATGATGCCAAAAGCAAGAACATGGTTTCGTATTTAACAATCCCAAATAGCGGGATGTGCTCTGCAAAATATTTAAGTCAATGAAGATAATGAACTACCAAATCATAAATCATGTGCACCATAACAAAACTATTCAAATGCATAGAATTTGTAAAATTAATTAAGGATTTTTAAGATTTATAATTCTCATACGATAAATCATAATAGATCCTGTGAATTTGTGTTCTTTAATTTATAATCTTGTGTGCTCTTCAACCACCATTTCCCAATCTATCTCTTTGACTTTCTTTCTCTTCTCACACGTTCTTGATGAGTTAATGTGAAAAGAACCTTATAGCCAGAAACAGAACCTCAATTCCTTTTATAAACCAACGTCCATCAAGTTGATTTTTATTTTATTGTATTATCACTTCCCATAATAATAACCAATAAGTATTTATATTTTATTAAATCACAATTGAGTCCATCATAATATTTCAAATGAGTCACTAATAGAATTAATTCGTCAATTAATTCTAACATTCTCCCACTTGACTCATACGATGTCATAACATTATGTGATTTAATACATAAACATAATGTGCAATAAATGACCTTGCATAAATTGGTTCCATTGTTATTCATAATTAAAGATACATAAATAATAAGAGTCAAGGCGGTTACACATCATTTGATCGACATGATCCCTTCCATGTACTACTATATCATCCATTTCTCCTTAATATGACCTTAAAAACGAGAAGTCCATAATGGGTTCAAACATAATGTCATTTTACAAAGCAATAACATAACATAATTTGTATTCTTCATCATAATTTGCATGCATAAACATAAAGAAGAAAACACAGATTTCAGAAATTTATACATTAGGGAGCTCAGAGTGTCACATAAACATTCAAAACATTAACATTCAACATTCACTAGTAAACATAATGCCCATATTCTTTACATGACCATCATACAATTTGGGCAGTAACCCTTTTGTTAAAGGGTCAGCAATCATAAGATCTGTGCTAATATGTTCTATTGACACTTTACGTTTCTGAACTTCTTCTTTAACGGCAAAGTATTTCAACTCCATATGTTTAGCACCTTTAGA
>Ga0214542_1008370_pt1 | contig 17162 bp, 9 predicted proteins | sample CNSS1metaG_FD_160096 | JGI IMG/M metagenome (GOLD analysis project Ga0214542, IMG submission 160096) | Root nodule microbial communities from cowpea collected in UCLA plant growth center, Los Angeles, California, USA - CNSS1 | ecosystem: Host-associated > Plants > Roots > Nodule | place: USA... | reverse complement strand
TGTAAAGCATAATTTTTTTTTATTAACATACATTATTTTAACATAATTACATAAAGATTATGATAAGATAAAAAATATATTGGAAATGAGAATGAGTTTAATGACAAATGAAATAATTAAAAGAAATAAAAAATAGAATATATATATATATATATATATATATGGGTTACTTGATTAATTGTGAATATTTTAATAATTTAAACGAGAATGAAGATATGGCGGGGACGGGTATTATGGCGGGTATATGTACATCCTCATACCCATCCCCATACCCAATTGAAAAAGTCGGGGATTCCCCATACCCATACCCATACCCAGTCAATGCGGGAATTCCCCATCAAAACGGGGACGGGTTCGGATAATACCACGGAGACGGATTTATTTGCCATCTCTACCTGTACTGCATTATTTTCCTTTTGTACCTCATAATTTATAAAATATCCGTTTTATCCGCGAGTATAGTAGAGTGAATCTTAATTTTTGAGACCCGAAAATACATTCTAAAATAAAAAAGAAATTTATAGAATAATTGTTTCGAAAAGTATTTCTAAAATGATAAATACATTCTGAAATACTCATTTTGGAAATTGTCTTATATATTTCGGAACGATGGTTGTGGAAGACTTTTCTAAATTTAAAAATATTTTTTGAAACAGTGGTTTCAATTTTCTTTTTTTCAGAATATGTATTCTGAAATATATTTTTAGATTAAAATACGTTGATTTCTTTTTATATTTCGGAATGGAGGTTCTAGAATATAAAAACATTTTTAAAATAAGTGTTTTGAAAAAATATTCATGACTGTACTGTACCTTTTAAAATATTCATTTCAAAATTTCTTTCTTATATTTAGTATTAAGTGTTCCAGAAAATATTAAAAACAAGAAGGTGAAGGGATATTTATTATATTTTTATGAGGGGTAGTTTGGGGAATATAACTTTTTATTGGGGTGCAGGAAGAAAAAATAGGCGGTGCAGGAAGAAACCTACAGAAAATAATTGCAATTTGGATAGTGGGTTTGTTTCCATTTGATTAAGACCAGTTCAATGGGAAGGTGAAGCAACACGACCTTGTTTGCTTCTTTTTCGGTTCTTCTTCTGCAATCTGCATCAGTTATAGAGAGAGAGGGTGTACAACCCTAATTTGTTGGTTTTTCCATCTGTTCGCCACAATCGACGACCATAATTTTATTAAACGGTAACCTTCTACCTATCTCTTAATTTTTCTTTTATAATATTCTGTCAGGAGTTAATTATTTTTTTAAAATATAGGTAGACGAGATGGGTAATTTAGGGATAATATAATTGATTGTTAATTGCTAGGCGCAGAAAAAAAAATGGTTAATGCATCGTATAGTTAGTCATCCAGTGTAATTTGAATGGGATTCTTTCAAGGTTTGTTTTCCTTTTTCTTTATTTCCTTTTTTAATTTAGAGTGTAAGTCTGCTCCTGCAATGATGAACTTATGAACCCATTTGGAAAATTTGCGAATTTGATTTTGCAGCATGGATGGATTGTGCTAAAAATTTTCGTTTTTAGCTTCTGGGTAAATGAAAATTCCTTTGGAATTATGTGCAACTGGGTCATTTCAGAAGTGCAGAGGGTGTTAACTTGACAAGTAATTGGTATTTAGGAAAACTTGGGATTCGTTTATCTTGTTTACTTCATTGCTTCTTCCAGTTTTGTTAATGCAAAGAGTTTAAGTTATATCCGCTACATGCATCTAACAAGAATTTAGCTTATTGCTTGGCCATATTTGTAAATAAGATGATGTGGTAAAATGATCAAATCTTATTAGATGTTTAGGTAAAAATGCTTTGTACTGATAATGTATATAATTAACTTCAACTTTCTGTTGAATTTGCGACTGCAAAGAAAAATATTGCTTCTTATGTTTGGCTAAGAGATGATTGTACATCATGGAATTGCATTCAGTGGACTAGATCTAAGTAACCCTATCGTAGTTGATTATGTCAGTGACACTTGTGAACTTGCTATTTTGAGTAACGTTAACGGTTATGGTGGATTCTTCATGCGCAGGTTGATGTACATTCTATGAATCAGAGTTTTGGTTGAAGTATCACTTGTGTTCTTTGCTGTCATGGTATGTCAATGTGTGTATTTGCTACTTGATTTAATTTTTGTGTAATTTTATAAACTTTGCTTTTCCGCTCTTCATGACTGGTTGAGAGATCTTGCAATGTCTCATTTTAGAATTGCTTGTCTGAGGGGTTTAAGGTTTTGCACTGTTCTTAGGTTGTCAATATTTTTGTCCTAGTCGAAGCATTACATGTATATTTTTACATGGAGGAAACTCTATCTAGTGCATGAAAAGTAAGTAGATATTCAATAATTTCTATTAAACTGAAAAAGGTATTAGGGGATTGACAAAATATCCTCCTCAAAATAGAGCTAAGAAGGAGCACATCCAATCTCTCATAGAAACAACACATTCAGGAATAGATTCAAATTTCGGAATTCTTAGAATCCACTTAACTAATATGAATATATGAAAGTACCCAAAATTGTTCATTTGGATTTTGCTATCTTGCATGTCAATTCTATGTAACACTTATTTTATGTATCACTGAATGCAGGATGCCAGTATTGATGATAAGAGTGAAAGTAGACTCTATATTGGTAACCTTGATCTTAGAATTACAGAGTGAGACTTGCCAACTAGCCACCAAAGACTTGACTTTGGTTTTTGTTCTGTGTTTCATGGACATACTGTCATACTTATTCTTTCATTTTCTTTTCAATGCTTTCCAGAGCTGCTTTGCTCAAAATGTTTTCTCCTTATGGAAAGATAATTTCTGAGGACTTCTTATGGCACACACGTGGCCCGAAACGTGGGGAGCCACGTGGCTTTGCTTTCATCCAGTATAGCACAAAAGAGGTAAGTTGATTGCACTCATTACCTAAGTCAGTTTCTAGCAATTTCTGATTTCCATCGTTAAAGTGAGAATGCAGGAAGCAGAATTAGCCAAGGAGAAAATGCACGGGAGGTTCGCCTGCGGCCGGCCGCTGGTTGTTCGTCTTGCCGGTGAGAAGTGTTTGCTGGAAACAGCTGATAAGTCTACAAAGGCAGCAAGTGAAGGGCACAAGATGCTTCTCATTGGTGGTGGTGGTGGTGGTGGTAGTGCCATGGGACAGACAAGTCGCACTGCAAAGATAGCTGCTATAAAAAATAAACTGAAATCCTTAGAGGAGGAGAGTTCTAGGACCAAGAAGCAGAAGCAAAGTGAGAATATTTGTTGAGTCAGATTCTGTGAGTATATAATGAAGGGATCATTCCATAAATTTGACATTCACATGTTTAGTTCAGGTTGGTTTTTAGGCCATAAGTCAGATTGTAACTGGAGATACTAACTTTCCATCTGAAACTATCCAAATTGAAATCTAACGGGATTTTAGCTAGTTGAGGCTCTCTTAAGTTAGAAAAATTATGCTTTTTTATTTTCTTAGAAAGCCATTAAAAAGGAATTAGATATAAATGATTTATTTTTTCATTTTTATAAAATATATGTTTAAAAATGAGGTCTTGGTTTTTGGGCTTTATAACAACTGTGGAATCAATTGAGCTACATTCCCTAAACAATTCAGTATAATTTCATTTCAAGATTTTATAGCATTTAACATGGGAAAGTTAATATGTTTAATCAATTCACCTTCTAGAAAATGAGGTTTCAAGAATAGGAATATTCTTTAAAACAATTGGAAAGATTTGTACAGTTATTTTTAGTAAAATATTTCATTTTCAACAAAAGTTAATGTAATAATATAATTAAATAATTTTACAATCAGTTCACAGGAAAAAAAATTATTTACATACGAAGGCACAATATCTAAATTTATACTTATCTAAAAATTAATAGAAATTTATTATATTAAAAAATATTTAATCGGAGGTGTTTGTTAGGGGCACCCTAATATCGAAATAGGAAGAAAGTATAAAAATTGGAGTTGTGTCACTTGTATAATTTCGTTTAGAAAATGTTTAGTATATAAAAGCATACTATATAACCTTTACCTAAGCTCTTTAAACTTACACTCAATTTGATGAAATTTACGAAAATATTTCATTTTTAAATTACTTCAATAGATTTTGCCAAGCCTTTACATTATATGTCTTAAGTTTAAACCTTGCCCGGGAAGTTGTTTAACCAAAAGTGTTTTTTTGGAGTAAAAAAGTGATAAACGATAGGAGTAGTTTGAGAAACAAAATAAAACAACACAATTAGAGGCTTTTTCTTCTCTCATTCTTGAGAAAGAGAACTAAGTCGTTTACTTGTCAATTATTTGGTGGTTGAGTGATACGAGTCCTTTACTTTTCTTTTTTATGAGGAAAAAAAAAGTTACTAATCCTCATTTAATAAACATTGTAAGAGGAAAAAAAACGTGGGCAACTAAATGTGATTAAACATATAATTTAGATTGAATCTTTACGTGCCACAATTTCTAAGAAAAAAAAATGGTTCTAAAGTTGGAGTCATTTGGACCATTTGATAATTAAGCAATGGCCCAGTTATAGAAACTAGAAAAGGAAAAGCCTTTGGTAAGTGGAATACTATTTCTTGTGTTCTATTATTTTCAAATCAAGAAATACCATCTTTCTTTACTTTTCTTCCTCTTTTGTCCTCTACGTTTTACTCTGTTTTCCAAACAAAGATTCCTACTTTAGCAATATATCTATTATTTTGATTTCCAGCATCACATAAAATGAGATCATGAAATGTTCTAGTAGCACACTCATGAATAAATAAAATGTCTAATTTATATAATGGCCAATAATTGCTCTATTGAAAATCCCTGATTTCTTTGGTTCAATGTTGGTTCCGGATGCTTTCCTACTTTTCCTGCATATCACATTATATTATATCTTCTGAAATGATTTTGGTTCCACTTTCTAAGATGCTATTGCATTTTCTGATTGGTGTCTATGAAAATTCAAGATCATGTGACCTATGACATTTAACATGAGATGTTTTCCTATGTATCTGTGGTGGTTGGAGCTAGTGGAAGTATTTGGAATATATATGTTATTGAAACCAAAAATTTAAGTGATCATATCCTTTAAGCTGAATTCTTATTCCAGAAACATAAACTACTTATAAATACTCTTTTCTTCATGGAGGCAGAATGTCTATTAAAAAAGACAAACTATATAAAAAAATTCATAAATTACAGAGATTTCATCAAACAATAGTAATATAAATCACTTCAAAATTTACCCCCAACGGAATCAACTTTTTTATTTCTAAACAAATGACGACAGACTAAGAATTGAAGTTCTGAATCGATATATAACGTATTTTTCATATTAACTAACCTAAGTTACAACAAGAAATTGACTACTATATAAAAGAGTAAATTTAAAATAAAATAAAAAAAGCACAAATACCCGCTTGCAGATATATAACTTGAGAGTTCAAAAAATTAAGAAGCTTGCAGAGTTAGTAAGATTTAGCAAAAATAGCCACTTCTTCAGCAGGGTTACCGGTCATCAAGCATGTTTTAATCCCTTGTGGCTGTTCAAAAGGAAAACACCTAATAGTTGCTCCTGTTTCTTCCTTCACTTTTAACTCGTCTTCATCACTGTGACATTGTGTAAAGCTTGATATTAGAGTTGTGAATTAATCACGTTCCTTCTCTATATATACATCAAAGTTAGAAGTTATCTTTTCAACATCAAAACATAAACAAATATTTAATGTCAAAAATTAGGGGGAAACAACCTAGCAGACCAAGGGCCCCTTGCCCATTTTCCTTCAGATATTGCAGCTTTAAGATCACTGTATGTGCTTACATCTACAATATTACTGCGAGAAAAAAACTGTGCATGTCAATTTGCATGCATACCATTGAAGCCCACAATATATGTGCAATTGAATGAGCATAACATGTAAAATAAAAAGTGAAGCTTAAGAACTCAGGGAAAACCAAGAAGCCATTGTGTTTAATCGCATTTTAATAAAACCTTACTACAGGAAACCCTCATTCCAATTGGTAGCAACAGTTTTTGTCACCACCAAAGCATTAGAGACAGTTCTTAATGAAATTCTGATCAGGGACTTGGTTTGGTCAGTACAGTAATTCACTGTGCAAATATCTATTTACAGGTCAGATCTGAACTTAGAATAGAACCCTACCAGACTCAAACCACGTATTTGTTATTGAAGTCAATCAATGCAAAGAATTTTCTCCACAGAAATTATGCAGGCAAAGTACCAAACTGTTTTGACAGAGCCCAAGATTAAGCAGTTATGCTACAGTTAATAATCTTATATTCAGGAAACAGATGGCTAATGTGACTAACATTAAAATTAAAGTGTTTTGAAGAACTCAAAAGCATGTTAGAAAAGTTATGTATAGGAGTCACAAGCCAAAGTAGCATTGAAGGAAAGAACCTGTCTCGAAATGCAATTGCTCTTTCCAAAAGAGACGACTGTATCTCATCCAACTTGTCTTTAACATAAGCCTCCAAATTCGAAGGTTCCATAGAGATTCCAAACACTTTTCCTTGCTTCCCAGGGATATCTCTCCTGGATATTACCACACTTCCACTAGCCACATCACGAGGACCAATTTCAATTCTAAGAGGAACTCCCTGAAATAGGAAGAGATGCAAATGGTATAAATAAAATCAGATACAAAAACAAGATAAGACTGTGCTGAAGCAAGGCACATGCCTTCGTCGTCCCAGAATATCCATTCAAGTTTAGCACCATACCTTCATTTCCCAGAAATTGAATTTCCATCCAGGGGTTCTTTGATCTGAGTCATCAAGTTTAACTCTAATCCCTGATTTTTGAAGTACATCCTTTACAGTCAATGCTGCATTTAGAACTGCAGCTTTTTCATCATCCTTCTTCCAAATGGGCACAATTACCACCTAAACCATCAACACAAAACATGATTATGACGAAAATGAAAAACTCAAAATTTATTTAAATTACAATATGAAAGTAAGGGACCGGAATATTATCCTGCGTCTAAATGTAGAGGTTTGAACTTTGGAGCAGATGAGATATTTTTTACATTTTAAATCACGTTTCCTTTATTTGATAATGTTTTAGAATGAAAGGCTACCATGCAACTTTTTAAGCTCCCTAACTAATTTTATAAACATTTTGTAAGAAACAAAAAGCTTTTTACACCCTCCCCCTCCAAACTCTTCCATCCAAGCATACCCTTAATGAAATCTGTATGCAGTTCAAGGAAATTAGCAATGAGATACTAACATATGAATCAAAGCACGTGTATTATGTACAAAAATAAATAATTAGCACTAAAAACGCAACACTTCAACAAATTGCCTGAAAGAGGCAGCTCACAAATCAATATGATGAAAACAGGTTTTGTATCAAGTGTTGCAGGATGTTCTTGTAAGAAAATTTACAGCAAACGTAGGAAACTACGTTATTCACCAGCTTAGCCTCACCAAGATGCCAAGTTTTCCAACTTCAAACAGTTAAATTTAACTAGTAGTGTCTACAGCACAAGGTTTAGACACCAGTAGCATTCAAATGTACCTGTATCGGCGCAATCTTTGGGGGAAGCATTAGGCCTGCATCATCTCCATGGGTCATGATGATGCCTCCAACAAAACGGGTACTAATTGCCCATGATGTCTGCCAAATGTGTTCCCTAACTCCATTTTCATCTGTGAACTGCACAATTACACATTTTGAACAACTGCATCCTCATTGAAAAGACTATATTGATATTTCGAAAAGAAAACAAAAATAAAAAACAGGTAACCCCATAAAAGAAAAGGGACAAAAATAAATAAATAAATTTAGAGTAAACAAAATTTAGATACTGGCATGCTGAAAATACTAAAAGATCCAGTTTAATCTTCCCAGTAAGTACTCGGGTATTTCAGGGCTTGGTATTAAGAAAAATGATCGAGTTACTAGCTGGGTAAAAGCAACTGATGAAGCACAAAAAGGCAGAAACCAATGACTGAGGAAAAAAACAGTAGAATTTAGAAATATATCATTGTGTTATATTTGTAAGAACTGGGATTTGTCATAAGAAGTGAATTTCTTAGTAGCTTGGTAGTTTAGGACTTTTCTCCAAACGTTTTAATTTAAATCAGAATGTTTATAAAATTTTAGGATTCAACCACCATGGTAGATACAAACCCAAAAATAATCCCATATCACAAAAGAAATCCAGATTAAGGAAATACTATGTATTCGGCAATAATTAAAGCAGAACATCAGACCTGTGTCCCAAAGGCACGGGAAAAGTTTTGCCCAAGGTTATGACTGGTTCCTGCTTGTAGTGCTTTCTTGTCACCCATCATAGCCTCAATCGTATAGGTCTTACAAGCACCAGCAAATGTTTCCACTTTAGATTTTCGACCAGTAATAACAGGTATTGCAGCTTGCTCATACGCAAATCTGGTATAGATGTCAATCATCTGTATAGCCTGCAGTTGAACATGATATTGTCACTTAAGATTATGCAATAATACATTCATTCCAGAAAAGATTTTACCATCTTGACATATATAAGACATGCACCTCATCCTCTGCCTCCTCTGGAGTAGCATGAGCAGTATGCCCTTCTTGCCAAAGAAATTCAAGAGTTCTAACAAATGGTTTAGTGCGCATCTCCCACCTAGTCACGTTTGCCCACTGAAAGCAAGTTGGCAAAGTTGTACGTCATTCAACAAAACATGTTCTTTCTCACAAAAAAACTCACAACAGCATTACCTGATTAATCAAGAGAGGAAGATCACGATAGCTATGGATCCATTGAGTAAACATATGATTCACAATGGTTTCACTTGTAGGCCGGACCTGCCACAACCTCAACAAGTGCAAAAATCAAAAGACAAAACCTTAGGTCACAGCTTTTCAATGAATATTACAGATGATTAATCGCTTTAATTTATCTCAAATATTACAACAATATTAAAAATTTTCACACATGAAAGCAACTGAAATAAACAACTGAAAAGCATACATACCACGAGTTTCTCTTCAAGTTCCTTTCCACCCCCAATTGTCACCAGAGCTAATTCAGGACTGAAACCCTCAACGTGACTAGCTTCTTTCTCTATAAAAGAGTATGGGATAAACTGCAGCGCAGATGAAAAAAAGGCATCAAACAATAGATACAATAATTTCATGCCCTGGTCATAATCTTTGTACACCACATTATCAAGATGTCCCTTTACTCAACCCTCACTTTTTGACACGACATATAATAATGGCGCGCTATAGTAAGAATAATTCAAGCCCTTTGCTATCTCCATCTCAACTGTCAAGGTTAGCTTAGAAATGCTTGCATAAATTTAGGCAAATATATCATTAAGGAAGCATTTGGAAGAGCTTACAGAGCTCATTTGGACCGATGAAAGTGGCATAGACATGTTCGGGTACGTATGTTTGGAACTTATTTACAGAAGCATTTGGAACTTTTATATTAGTTTTTTCATCTACCTTCTCCAAAAACTGGAGGTACCTAAGTTTATTTTTAACTTTAGGAAAAAAGTTTTGATTCATTTTGCTTCGTATCTTTCTTTTTTATAAGTACTAACTTAAAAATATCCTAATAGAGTCAAATTGTTAAATTTTTATCAAACAAAAGCTTCCTGATAAGAATGAATAATGAAACTTAGTGAAATAAGCTAAGAAGAACTTTCTTCCAAACACACCCTTTTACATTAGCTCCTTTAAACTCATATCAACAAGTTTCATGCAGTTAAAGCGTATAAGTTGATGCGGTAAGTTATTAAATAAGCCGTTAAGTAATATTCCAAACACACCCTAATAACTGTAAATAATCAATTTACTAACTATGGATGTTAACTCTTACCTGAGGAAAATACATGTTACTATGCCCAGTCTCCTTGAACTTCACATTCAAGTATTCCTACACCAACACAAAAAAGGAAAACAAAAATTAAGTTCAAATAAATTACATTATGAGAATAAAAGGTACAAGAGGAGATAAAATGCAAAGGAACCTGAATGGCTTCCCAAATAGCGTAACCGTAGGGACGAATGACCATGGTGCCGCGAACCGGACCATAATCTGCCAACTCAGCATTGGCAATAACGTCGAGATACCACGCGTTGAAGTCCTGTGATCGTGGCGTGATGACTTGTTCGGGAACTCGGTTCTTCGAGTTGTTGACTCGGTCCTGTGTCTCCGCCGTCGCACTCTGGGCGGAGAACGAGGCGGCGAGTGGCCTTTGCCGGAGGTGGTGGCGCCGCCGGAGAATCGCGCGGGAACGGCGCGCGATGGCGGCGGAAGAGGGCGGGGATAAGAGGTGGGTGAAAGAGGTTAGCCTGAGAGACAACATCTGTGGCTTTGGAACACTAGTGACTGAAAGAGTCTCCAGATCAGGTTTGGTTATTATTAAAAGGTTTTATTATAACATTCATTTACAACTTTATTTCAAAAATTAATTTATAAACTTTATATATGAAATATTTATGGTTTTGTGGTAGCTTCTTTGATATTAATTTGGTCTCAACCTACATAATAATCCATTTAATTTAAATTATTCCACACCAGAAAGACAGTTAGAATGAAATATAAATTATTCCATCACAAAGTATGCAGATAAGGAAATAATAATTCTATTTTCATCTATATTATATTATACTGGTGAAATAATAAAATAGTTAATTTATGATAATAAAAATTAATATAGTTAAGTTAAAAAAAATAGTAAAATAAATAATTGATTAAATTTAAAGAAACAATGCAAAAATTGATTAAATAATTATTTTAATTTAAAAAATAAAATTGAAAAATAAATATTGATACTAAAAATAAAATTTTCTTTATTTATAGTATAGTATTTTATTATTTTTATCGTAAACACTTTGCATGTATTTTCATTAGTTTCATCGAATTTTATTTTATTTTTATTACTCACAACTAAATTTTAAATATATTTATTTTAAGGATGAGATAAGAAAAAAGTAAAAAAGCTTCTTCCTGCACCTCTAATTATTTCTTCAACACTCCAAATAATCACGTTAATGACCATTATTTTCTTCTCACATGAATAGGTAAACTGTGAAATCCCTTTTAACGTTCCTCTCTCTCTCTGTTAGAAGAAAACTACCATTCCTCACTTCCTTATCCTCTCTACTCCTCAATTCTTCCCCAACCTCTCTTCTCACACTGCTGCCATCTCACTGTCTGCTTGATTTGTGCCCAGATTCTGGAAGGACCAACCCAACAGGACCCTCTACAGCTTCCTCCCTCAGCTCCCTTCCTCCTAGGTAGGTTCCATATCTGTTTTGGTTCAATTCCAACTATAATTCACTAGTTAACCTCTGAATTATGGGTCTAATTGTGTGATTCTCCCTTCTCCATATCTTGGTGATGGATTTTCCAGGTTAAACTGAGATTTTTGCCCTATTGCAATTAACTTGACTCCACCAAACTAAATTCTTAGCAAAAAGGTAAGGGGAGCTAACTCTTTACTCAATTTTTGTGTAAAAAGTGTCTTTGAGTACTTGGATTGCATGATTCTGTGTTTAATTGATGTGTGGAACTACTTGCTGTGTGAAATTGAATTGTTGTGTGAAATTCGTAGCTCTGCATGTGAAGAATAGATTGAAATCCTGATAATTTCGCCCAGGCGAGCAGCTCTCGCCTGAGCGAAAGTATCAGAGAGTTACATCTATCACTGCGCGAGGTCTCGCCTAGGCGAGCTGGAGTCGCTTAAGCGAGAGATCATCTCGTCTATGCGAACCAGTTTAGCCTGAGCGAGAATTCGCTCAGATTCTTGAGGTGCCCACTGTAAGAGGTCTCGCCAGGGCGAGAGCAGCTTGCCTAAGCAAGATAACTTTTTAGCTCAGTCGAGATCCTCTAGCTTGAGCGAGGTTCACTGCAGAATTGGATTTCTTCTTTGTTTCAAATTAAATGAAGTTGTGTAAATTGAATTGATGTGATAATTGTCTATCTTGCACGTAAGTTTTATGAATAATAGTATATGAGATGGAATTGTGTGAATTTGGTTCATTAGAGAATGTGAATGAATTAGGATTTCAAGGGAAATTCTAAAAAGGATGGTTTTAGTGAATGTAAGGACATGAGGACTCATTTTGGTGGTATCCTGACGCTCTTATAACCATTAAGACTCATATAGAGTATAATGAATTATGTCGGGAGGAGTAACAGGAGGTCCTAGTCTATGGACCCGATCCGTCATAGACGTGAATGGGACTTACCCTGGGAGTGGTTGGGTGAATACCCCTTGTGCCCAAAACTCTGCAGAGTTTGGGAACCGTCACAGGTGCAAGCCACCAAGAGCTCCAATGTCACTTACATAATCCGGATATCGAGTCTAGAATCATGAATGTGTGTTATGATTGTGGTGATTTGAACAATTATGATGTCACTTACATAATCCGGATATCGAGTCTAGAATCATAAATGCGTGTTATGATTGTGGTGATTTGAACAATTCTGATAAATGTGATAAACCTTGATTGATGCTTAATTATTAAATTGCATGATTTCTCTTTATTAAGTTAGCTTACCCTTCTTGCATATGTTTGTTCTGTGTGTCTTTCTCTTTTGCAATGATTGCCCTTAATGATTGGCGTGAGCAGCTAAAAGTGCGGGTGAGGACACACCCCTCCTGGATAGGAATTGAGTTGTGACTGAGCATTTCCAACAGTAGCCTTCACTCTTTGTTTTGTCTAAATGGTTAGGTGTTTTGTAACCCTTTCTTAGTGTAGGCTGTGTTTATAGACAGTACATGTATAGTTACTTTTGGAATGGCTGTATTGATACTTTATACCGGCCTATCCCTATCATCTACTCTTGAATTATCATGATATAAAATTTTGTTTGATAGCGTAAAAACTATTAAAACAGAATGTTACATAAACGCTATTTAATTTATTTACTTTGTTCTGTGGATTTTAACAAAAAAAACTTCATTAGACACTAGATTTCAAAATTTAATACAAAAAGTTACCGGATTTTGGAAATTATTTTAAGAAAATACTGAATTTAAATTTTTATTAAATAAATCAACAATTTTAAATATAAAAATATTTCAAATTTTAATTTATGAAACTTTCTAAATTTCAAAATCCAATTTATACTTTCTGAATTTTAAAATCCGATTAAGAAAATCACCAAAATTCAGTTAAATATTGTCACGGATTTCTAAAAGCCATTTTATTGAGTTACGAAAAGGACTAAAGCCTCCACTTACAGGCTAAAGCCAAGAGAGTCCAAACATAAAAAGAAAAAAAAAAAGCTTTTATATATGTACTAGAAGACCAAATTGTCTCAGACTAGAAAATACTTTAAATTATACAAATCATACTATATTTAAGATTAAGAAAATCAGAATCATAAATAATTTAAACTTTTTCAACATTCATGAACAAATCAAAGATTCTTAAAAGAAAAAATTCTTAATACCAAAAGTACATAAGTAGAAAAAGTACAACACATTCATAACTAAATATAAAAATCTTCAAAACAATAAATGAAACTCTATTTAAATGTACGTTTATAGTAATTTGTTTATATTCTTGCATTTTATTGTGTTAAAGTAAAAAAACAATAGACGATAACAGTGGCAATATATTTGAAAGATAGCTACGTTTCTTAAGCATGTTAACAATCATTATTAACACTAAAGCATATAAATATCTACTAAAACACGTTCAATTAATTAAAAAAGTATTGCATGATGTGATGTTAATTCGCTTTGTACAAATAGCATTCAACGCAACTTCTAAATATATATCTTTAACCAAATTATTATAAAGTTTTAAAGTTTGAGAAAACGATAAATTCTAAGTTAACTAGAACTAAAATTATATTTAAATTTTAAAATAAATCATTTTTTATACAAATATTTTTGTTTAAAAATTCAATAAATTAAAAAACAATTTTGTATTAATTTCCAAACACAAATATAAGTATTAACTTATCGTTCATCAACATTACAAAATACTAATTACAAAACAAAAGAAGAAAAATAACTCCATCATCATTTAAGGTACTTTATCTATCAAACGACAATAAAATCCGGTTAAAATAAACTTATAAAAACTTAATTATTTTTAAGAGCTATTTTATCTTCTTTTGTAATAATATTTTACAAAGAGTATAAGTTAAAAAAATTCACTAAAACTTAATTAACAGGCCCTACGGTGAGTGCAGGTCCATAGATCTCTCTAAAGCCCAAAATCACTAACAAGTTGGGCCACAGTAATGTAAGTCACAGAAATCACCAAATTATTTAAAAGAAAAACAAATTAAAATCGCTACTTCTAAATATTTTCCGTTCATTAATTAAAAGGTATTATAAATGTTCTTGAATCTTGTTTCTCATCAAACAGTAATGAAGTTTCATATTTCACCATTTATTGTAATCAGAAAAGAAGTCATTAACACTATTATTCAATCATAAGATATTATTATATACCGTAAGCTCGCATAAACTATGGTATATAATGCTAACTTTATTATTGACTTTAAAAAAAATGTCATAAAAGTCGTAGCAACAGTTGTACATAGTTTATTATATGTGACCACTTTTTTTTCCTGCTATAAATTCATACTTTTTTTTTTCACTTTCAAACAACAAATGTGTAAAATGATTAAAAACAATCTTAAATTTTGTTAGACATGTTACAAAATTATCTCACATATTATACTAGGTTTTTTTTTTTCCAATATTAATCTCAAAAAAGAGTGTTATTGGTTAAAAGTAGTGTTTTAAAATACAACTACATTCCTTAGTAAATAAGGTGTTGTTGGTTAATAATTGAAACTAGTGTTATTTTTCATTTTATTTGTCACAATTAAAATGAAAAAGATATTTATATTTATAAGAATATGTGACGGATAGTTTATACATACAAGTAAAAAAACTTCGTAGTTGTGTACACAAACATGTACATAACAATAATTTAAAAAAAAAATTAATGTTATTCTATGCACCAAAAGTGACAGCATAATTGCAACTTGTTAGTAATAATATCACTACTTACTTTTATGCTTTTCTTTTAAAGATTATTAACCAGCATGATGCATCACTTATGGTTTTTATTATGTTTTGCTAGCCATTGGGACATGAATTAAACCTTCCTTGCTATAAATCCTTGAACAAATGATCTATATTCATTAAAATTTATGCAAAAGTGAATTTTCTCATGCAGAATTAATTAAGCTGAACAGTATTTTAAATAAAATGAAAAAGTACATATTTAAAATTTAAAAAAATCGTGGATTAATCAGGCATTCATTATAAGGAAATGGAAAAAAAAATCATATGTAAAATAATATTTATATAGAAAAGAATTTGTCGATAAATTATAATTTATAGATAAATTTTGTTGACGGATTTTAGGATTTAAATTATCAACAAAAGTAGTTGTCAGCAATAGATTTGTTGATGAATAAAAAGTTTTATTAGACACGAATATTTTTATTTGTAAATTTTGTCGATAAAAATGAATGTTAAAGTTTTCACTTTGTCATTGACATGTCGTGATAAAAATAGTTGGTAAATTTTCTATAATGAATTTTTTTAAAATTTGTTAGTAATTGATTTTTTTTAAATTTACCAATAAATCTTTCGGTAATTGATTTTTTGAAATGTTAGTAAATTTGTTGATAATTGTATTTTTTAAAATTTATTGGTATTTTCATTTATAAATTAATAATAAAATGGACGTTAATTTGTCCATCAAATTTGACGAAGTATTTATTTTAAATTAAGTGAAGATGAATGAAAGAAAAAAGAGGAAGAAGGAAAAGAAAGACGAAGAGATGAGTAACGAGGAAAGAAAAGAAAAGGAAAGAGGAAAAGGAACCAAAGGTGACAAAGGTAGGGATGATAACGACGATGAATGTGGTAATGTATGTGATGGACACAACAATAATAATGAGACGGAACAGAAGAAAAAAAAAAGACTAAATCACAATATTTATTAACAAAAAATTTAGAACATCAATAATTATCAATGAATAATTACCAATAAACTTTTTATCATCAGTAATTAATGACATATTTTATTTTTGTTAATAAAATTTATTAACAAATATTTCATTAATTAATTATCTTGGGTAATTTTACTTTAGTGATAGATTTTTGTTAAGATATTTTGTTCTTCATAAATATGATTGTTTTATAGTGATTTGTCGTTCAACATTTCACATCTGAATCAATTAACATAAATATGAAATAAAAAGTATAGAAATAGGATTATTTCTGTTAAAAGATAGACTTTTTACAGTGAAGAAAATTTGTCCTTCTTTCAATGTATTAAAATCACTATTAAAAATAAAAAATTTAACATTTTCTATACTACAATATTTTCTTTCACTTTCATCTATACTCCACCCTGAACACAGTGTAAAGGTTTCACCTTTAAAAACCAGTAAAAAAAGAAGAAGTTCATCACTAAAATATTAAATATACAAGTGGGTTGAATATTCCAAATTAAAAATTTGTCATCCTCAATAATCATCCAACCTGAACATAACATAACTATCTCCAACAATAAAAAAGAAATATCTAAAATCTAAAAGACAGAACCAACATTAAAAATCTGACAAGGGTTAATAATATTTGATCTTTATAAGGTTTTGACTTTACTGGTTCATGGAAGTTCCAAGTCCCCCCTTTTTAGTGACAGAGGTTTCTTCTTCCACTTTTGGGTGACATGTTCCTCTTATCATTTCACCCATCAAATCCAACATTCTTTCTTCATTATTCTTTTTTATTATTATTATTTATCTTTTTCTATCATCACTTTACTTAATTAATTTCTGATTACCTCAATCAAAAGGCATCTTAATTATTGCCCCAACACTCACCCAAATGCACTTAACTACTGTTATTAATGTCATATTTATGTTCCTTTTATTATTCTATCATACTATTTGTTTGGCTTGCAATTTTAGGTTTATTCATATTAATTGTTTACCCTTTTCACATTATTGTTCATGCCCACTATTGTTTCTCTTTACTTTTGCATTTATGCTCATGTTGTAGCAAAATTTATCTTCCACTTTAACCTACTTCTCTTCCTCACAATAATTATTGTATAAATATATATATATATATATATATATATATATATATATATATATATATATATATATATATATATATATATATATATATATAATTTTAATAATAG
>Ga0214542_1008365_pt1 | contig 17181 bp, 3 predicted proteins | sample CNSS1metaG_FD_160096 | JGI IMG/M metagenome (GOLD analysis project Ga0214542, IMG submission 160096) | Root nodule microbial communities from cowpea collected in UCLA plant growth center, Los Angeles, California, USA - CNSS1 | ecosystem: Host-associated > Plants > Roots > Nodule | place: USA... | reverse complement strand
TAAATGAAGTTGATTTTTTTTTTTTTTGTTTTTTTAATTTAAATTTTAATATTATTTTAATTTTACTTATTTTTATATTTATATTTATTTTTTATTATATTAAATAAAAATAAAATTATATATAGATATTAACATTTTTTATATTTTAAGAAATATGAAAACATAAAAAATAAATATAATAATAAACTAAAAAAATCATTAAAAGTTAAAAAATATAAATTCTGAAAAGAATTAAAAATATTCAAAAAAGAAAAAATTTTACCTTACGGAAGTCGGAGAAGTTTTTCTTTGACTTCCCGGAAGTTAAATATTTTTTAACTTCCGGAAGTCAAGGCAATTTTTTTTGACTTCCGGAAGTCATATATTTTGACTTCCGGAAGTCATATATTTTGACTTCTGGAAGTCGACATAATTTTGGGAGTATGGTGTCTGCGGATTTTCTTAAATGGTCAAAGGGTTTTTTGGGAATTTAAGAAAGTTTGGAGGTGTAAAGAAATTTTGGAGGTGCAGGAAGAAAGACCCTGAAAAAGAAAAAAAAGAAACCCACTGGCCCAAGCCCAATTATTCGAGTAGGAAATTATGAACTCGTTGCAACATTCAAACCCAGTTGATACGGAAATAAGATATTTAGGTAATTACAAAGAGTAACCACCTTATCACTAGTTTCATTGAAATCTATGAGAATGTTGGGTTTCAACATTTACTATGTAAAATTTAAGCACTTGAAACATTATAAGCTTTCAGAATTTTATACTTATTTTATATAAAAACGTATGTGAACATCAAGAGGGTTTTATGATATTTGTTTTGAACTGATACATTTATGATATTTGGGATCTTATTCCATGATGCCAAAATTGAGACTGTTTCATTGGTTAAAAGGTTTCTATGAATTGTAAGAACCCAATTTGACAAATAAAATAAGAATGAATTTATAGAAATCTCTGTAGTTAAAATTTTATGATGAACAAGGAATTATATCACACCTCTAAGTTAATTTTGCTGTCAGATTTTGAGAGTTCTTCAAAGAGAATAAGTTTGTGTTAGAAATACAAGTATGAGTCTAAGTTCTATATTGATTAGAAATGAGAAAGTGAAATATTATATAAGGATAAAAACCTATAAATCTATTATCTTAAAATTTTGAATTAAGAATGATGTTAATTCCTTATGGAATTGAATTCAGATCTTATTGACGTTGTATCTCTTCGATAAAATCCTATAAACTTAAGTAAGAAGAGGTAATACAAAAGTATGCAAACTATAAAAACGAGTTAAGGTAGATTGGCCCACACTAGAACTTCCGCACCAAAAAGTCTATCAAATTTTTGTTCAAGAATGAAATCTTATTAAAACTATTCGGTTCCCCCTTTGAAACCATATCCCCAATAGGATGAAATAGGATGAAAGGAGGCCTACACCCCATAAAAACTGTCTACCTGAGACCGAGACTGTCCCCCACGTGGTAATGATCCAACTAAAGATTTTACTTAAAGATTTTACTTCCAGTGGGGACAGCTTTGATCATGGTAACTGCGGTGAAGTAGGCACGGGTATCATCGTCTAAGAGTTTGCACATGTATGTCAAGTGTTATAAACTTAAGAGTTTGCACATGTATGTCAAGTGTCATAGGATGTTTTTCCCTTTTGTTAAAGGATGTACCTTTATTCCTTACTTTGATCCACCTCTCACACTCCAATCCAACAATTGCTCAACAAAGTTTATGCTTTTACTTTTATGGAGGACAAATTCCTGATCTAAGGGTGACAACTCATATCTCTTTCTTATCCCATAGCTAATTACGTTACTGTGTTCTTATTCATCTGTTACTACAAGTGTTGAACCTCAAACCCAGAAAGAAGCCATGAATGATCCTCAATGCCATGATGCTATGTGCAAGGAAAGTGAGCAAAACAAACATGGGTAATCACAAATCTTCCACTCTGGTAAAAGGGTCATTCAATGTAAATGGGTATACAAAAATAAAAATATGAACACAATATGGGTAACAGCAACTATGAATTCTCTGTAATTTCACTCTTCTCATACATGTTTAGGCCTAAGTTCTATTCCTTCAAGAACAAAACCACACTTCTGTATATGACTCGTTGTCTCCATCACTTTTATTTGCAATTGCTCTTCTTTCAGGCCTGAATTGAAGAACTCTCCCATCTCAATCTCCAACCACCCATCACTCCTCACTCTAGGACATTGCAGTTCTCTCAAGCAATTATCTTTCACGTTCAGATCCAAACAAACGTATTTGCTGTTGCTACTTCCTCCACAAACACCAACTGAAATCACTGTGGGATGGTAGTGAAACCCACTTGCATTCATCATCTTGAACACAAGAAACACTGCATAATGAGTCTCTGATGACAGACCAACCGTGCTTATCTTCCCACTGATGTCAAACCAGCACACAGCACGAAGCACAGCAACCACTTCGAACCTGCCAACACAACAATTGCTCAATGTCCGAAATTCTTATCTAAGTTGTGTTTTCTTTTTTCATAGCACAACCAAACATAGCTCTGAGGTAGTTTCATTTCAACAAACAAACCTTAAAATTAAGGTTTCAATTTCAGACAAAATGTTTCTTGAAACCTTAATCAATCAATTTACCTGGACTCTGGCAGGCTTGTCCACTCCCAATGTTGAGCAGCATCACCCCATATAATGTCCAGATTCCTAGCAGAAAGCATGTAACACTTCTTCCCGGTCCTTTTGTCCAATTGAACACTCTGCAGACACAACACATTTAATTTCATTCAGTTAGAAACCACAAATGCTTGGTCTTGTTAAATTTTGTTAAAACCACCAAAACCCTATTCATGAGAAATTATTACATGACCCCAGATCACCAAATTGTGTTTGATCAAAATCATGAAGCAGTACTAATAAAGTGGTATTTATTTACTCACCTTTTTACCCTGATCAATGATTGTGGGGTGGTTGCAGAGATTGAAATAGAGACCCTTTTTAGAACTGGATGAGGGAAAGGAAGAAGGGGGAATGATTGAGGTCAAGTTGAGGAGAAAAGCAGACCACACAAAATCAGATTCAGCTGCAGAACAGAAGGTTCTGGAAACTAAAGAGAGCTTGCATGCATCCATGGGAGAGGTGTGTGAGAGTATCTCTGCAATGCATGCCTCTGCCAAATCTTCAAACTCCATTGATGTTCTGTCAAGCTTTTTCCAGATAAAATCTATGACTCACTCAAAATTCTGTTAACTTGTTTGGCATGTTTCTCAGAACAAAAAATGTGGGGATTTATTAAAGTTTATTATAAAAAATTATACATTTTAATTATGAAATTCAGTTTATATACATCATACCATTTTATAAATAATAATATACTAATATAATATCTAAAATAGTGAATGAAATGAATTATCTTTTTAATTTTGAAAAGAAAGTAAAAGAAAAGAAAAACAACAAAAAAAGAGCATAGTTAGGTGGCGACCGTGGCTAAGAGGATATTTTGTTGGAGATAAGATTCTTTTATTGTGGTGGGACCCACCTTCGTACCGATGTTGACGAATTACCTTTCCTGATAACTCCAACACCTGTCATTGTCAAGCTTCTTCCAAAAAACTTTAATTACTCGTAATGTAATATTAACACACGATAAATATTTTTAACGGAATATTAGTAGGTTGCTACCCACATTTATTTATATATGTATTCGTTTGTTATCTGGTCTTTTAAAATCGTTAATTGAGGTTGAATTTTTAAAAATATGTCTCTAGTCCTTTTTAGCAAAATATAATTAGTACAGTTAACGATATTGATATTTAAAATGATAATGATTTATAAAATTAAGTATTGATATATATAAAATTTAGTGGTAAAAATTATGAATTAAATTAACGATTTTAGTAATTTTTGTTTGAAAAGAACCTGATTAAGATATTTTTTAAAAATTAAAATTAAATTGACACATTTTTAAAGATAGATATTAAACTAATACATGCAAACAAAAATGGGTATCATCTAATTAATTAAACCAAATTAAAAATATGTTGTATTTAGTTACTATCAACTTTTTTTAATCAAAGAGGTTATATATTCAATCTTTTTATTATCGTATAAAAACTTTAGTATTTCTCATAATATTATATAATATGGAAAAAAAAATAACTTAAGATCTTAGGATTGTATATTTTACTTCCAAATTTAAATTTCATTTATTAACATTATTGAATAAAATAGTAAAATTATATAAATTATTTGTTGTAATATATTTTACCTTCTTGATGAATTCAATTCAAACAAAATATAAATTTAATCAAAATTGTATTTTAGTGAGTGTTTGTTAATTATATTAGTATCTAATTAAAATAGACGTAATTAAAATTTATTTTTTTTACATTGATTAAATTTTTTGGTTAATAGATTTTAATTATAATTAATAAAGTGATCATATTTGATGGGTCAAACCTAATTAGGAAAACTATAGACGAAATGAGAATTAATAAAGTAATCATATTTCATGGATCGAACCTAATTAGGGTCCACCGAGTTAAAAAATTTATCTACCAACTCATTTAGGTATTATCTACCTAATTTATTAAATTGACAGAAAAATAATAAGACGAAATGAATTAATCTATTGATTTTTATTTAATTAAAAATTAAAATAAAATAATTTAAAAGTTTTTATATATTTTTTATTTAAGAAGAAAAGTATTTGTTATTAATATTTATAAATTATTTTTTAATTATTAATTATAATAAAATAATTTAATATATAAATATGATAATTTTTCAATTAAAAGTATTAATTAATCAATTAAAAACGCAAAATATATTTACATTATTTAATACTAATAAAAGAGTATACGCATGAATAATAAAAGATAATAAAATTGTAGCTATAAGAGTAAAAGTAAATAATTTTTTATAATTTAATTTTTATTTATTTGATATATGATTTTTATTTATTTAATGGATGGTTTTTATTTATTTAATTTAAAAAATAATTAAATTAAAAAAGTGATTAAATTTAAAATTTTAATTATATTTAAATAAAATGAGGAGTAAAAGTGAAAAATAAAATGGACATAAATAAAAATATTTTTTTTAATATATTGATATAGATATTTCAAATATTTATTTATACAAATAAAAAATTAAAAGTTAAAAGTTTAACAATTAGAAGAATGACAAACTCATCCACGATCACCACGTAGCAAGCCACAAATTCAAGCTTACACACTACCGTTTTGTGACCTCTCATTTCAAAAAATAAAATTCAAATAAATTAAAAATTAAACCTTTTTTTCACTCTATATTTAACTTTCTTGATTAAATAATTTTAATTAGAATAAAAATAATGCACAAAACTTACATTGATTACTTCTCATCTAAATTCATTTAAATATCAAAAAAATTATAATTTTATAAACTCTTCATCACCTTAACTATAATGTGAATTTTATTTACCTTACTCATAATATCGGATCACGTGATACTCTTGTGGTATTGATGGAACAATTAATGAAAATTCAAAGCTTTGAAAATTAAGTTTTGATTTTTCGCAGCCCATGTTTTGGGATTAGGTGTATTGCTGACAATTCAATTACTTCATTCATAGGATTCATAGGATCGTGTTGTGTTACATGTTAATTGGGACCCACTCGTCTTTTTTTCATCATAAAAAAATCAAGAAGCGATAAGAACAAAGAAGAAAATAAAAATCTCATCACTGTCATCAAGAACTATATAAAATAATATACACCTGTGAGAAGATGAAAAAGTAGGTTAATTATCCTTTCAGAAATTAAGAGACAGTGTGGTTTTTTTACTCACAGTTTCATAACACAGTATTATGAGTTCCAGGACGGGACTTTACCCACGTGGATCCTAAGCCAGGTAAATTGTAAGTCAATGTTTGGTTTTGTGTCGGATGAAGTTAAATAAAGATCCATAATTTATGTTTGTGTTAAAATTGTTTGAAATAGTTTTACTTTTGGTTTACCTACTCATTTCGTCTTGGTTTGGTCAAATTTTTTTAATTTGATCATCTTTTTAAAATTATTTTCAATTTGGTCTTACTTTTCATAAATTTCATTTAATTAGATCAATTTCTTTTTCTTAATTCTGTTTAAATAATTCAGGAAACGATGATTAGCGTGTTTCGTTTACGTGAAGTACTGTTGAATGACGTGATCACGAAATTTACCAAACAATGCACTAGAAACAACAACAACTAAAGATTACAATAATAAACAAAAATTAAACAAACCTTAAACCACAAAAACTACCTCTGCAATGAAGATGCAAAACCTCCGCGACAAAATCTTCACAGAATGAAAAACAATCTTTGATGGTGGGTCATGCTTCTAAAATCTCCAATTCAAAGAAATCTCCAAATCCTAATGAATCCCTAAACCCAATTCGACAAATTATAAATCCTAAAACTCTCTAATTAAAATTAAAAGGTCAGCATAGTAAAATAACGGTCACGTCATTTAATGGTGCTTCACATCACAGACACACGAATGATGTTGTCTATAAAACTTGACTAAAATTATGACCAAATGACTATTTAAACCTTTTACTTTTACGTATGAAACATTTATTGCAAGATTCATACAACTAACCAAACATGTACCCGAAGCTCTCAATAAATTTATTGCTGTGTGTTTAAACTTTTTTGTAAAGTTAGTCATTAACCAATTGTAGAAGATGTTAATTTGTGATGAGGGTAAGGTTTAAGAATGTTTCGGCCACTCTTAAAAGGAACCAAAAATGAAATGTTGCTTTCTGGAAACAAAAAACGAAAGAGGAAGAACACTTTACAGCTTTTTCCTGGTCACCATACACTGTCTGTTCCTTCGCTTTTTCTTTCAAAATAAATACATGTTTTTACTCTCATTTAAATATAAATTATAGCATGTAATTAATGGGATTCATATATAAGTTATATAAGTTTAATATGCTGTTTTGCAAATATTGTATGAAAAAAAAAATCACTTTTTAAGGATTTTCTTCGATAAAGTTTGGATGAGTGTTTTTAGGAGAATTTAACGTGAGAGTTCAATTTATATAAAAAATTGACTTAAATTTATATTTAGATTATTCCTAAATATCTTTTTCTTAAAATTGAGTTACACATAGGTGTACTTTTTTATCGTTATAATTGTGTGATGTTATTGATATAATAGTTTAAGTCGGTCACCAAGACAAAATTTGATATGATTATTAGTTTTTAAGTTAAATAGCTTTTGTCCTTCAAATTGTAGTAAAATTTGGAATTAGTTTATTTTTAAAGTTTTTGACCAATTTAGTCTTTCATCTTTAAAAATGTGTGAATTTAGTCTTTTAACCAAATTTTGTTAAATTTATCTGAAGTTTCAAGCATATTTCATAATAGTATTTGAATTGTTTAAACTATTTGACACATTTTCGCTTCAATGTTAACTCAAATATTATCATAAAATATATTTAAAATGTCAAATAAACTTAACAACATTTGGTAAAAAGGACTAAATTCACGCATTTCTAGAAATGAATGACTAAATTGGTATAAAGTTTTGAAAATTGACTAATTCCAAAATTCACTGAAACTTGAGGGACCAAAAACATATTTAACCCTTAATTTTTTTATCTAATATCGAAATTTGTTACTTTTATTAATGTAAAATTTAAACTCACACTTATTATTTTAACAAATTTAAAATATATTACTTGTCAAAAATATTAGAAATTATAAATAGATATTTAAAAAAAATATTATCACATACTTTAGTATTGGTTTTGGAAGAACTTTCGAACCCTCGGAAAGAGACTTAGAATAAAAGAAGACAAAATGAGAAGTTTCACACCAAGATACAGAAATCCTTGAATGAAGAATTTTCAAAACATTTTCAAATAATGTGTGTCATATTGTTCTTATGTCCTTATACGCGACGGAACTCATTTTCTGGTGAGGTTAAACGAAATTATTCAACATTAAGTATTATTTTTTGTTAATATGAGTATATTTTATCTTTTTTATTTTTGTTAGTGATTTTATTTTTACGTTTTATGGTTTTTTTGTGGCTGGAACATTCAATGTGGAACAGTGATTCCATTTTTTTAAAACAAATTGAATTGTATTAGTTATATTTTATGTTTTTTTATTCACACGATAACTCTAATGAAATACTCAAGATATTCTTTAAAAGCTTCTTCAAGTTCTTATAATACAAGTGTTATTTGAGTGATTTCTTCAAGATTTATATCTTCAGTGGCTTCTCTAAACATTTACAATCCAAGATTAATGATAGATATTTATTTTATTATAATAAAATATAAATATTTATGGGTTTGACGTAATCGATTATACATGCTTCCTTTTTGTTTTTTTTTTTGTTTTTCTTTTTATAACCAATTAGATTTTGTTCTGATCCATTATATATAAATTTTTTAGGTTTGTCAAAATGGACCGGACCCGTTATAATTTTCAGCTCGTCAACCTGCTGTAACTTGGTCTGTCTGGCCTGCCAATTTAACGGGCCAAAACGGGTTAGCCCGCCAATCATTTTTTTTAATTATTTTATGTTTAAAATTAAAAATAATTAAAAAATAATATTTTTTATATATTATATAAATAAATTTATATATATAAAAAGATTTATAAAAGAAAAATTATAAAAAATTAAAAAAAATTAAAAAAAAAAATTAAAAAAAGGGTCAGCCCGCAGGTCCACCCTAAAACGGGACGGATCATAGTATGTAGTCCGTTTATGGGTGGTGGGCCAGCCTGACCCGACCCGTTTTTGGTAGGCCACAGGCTGGCCGGGCCAAAACGGGCGAGGCTGACCTGTTTTGCCACTCCTAAAATTTCTTTTAGATATCATAATCAAAATGTATTTGAAGAAAATAGAAAATAAAAAGTTTAATTTATTATTGTAATAAATCAAATAAATTTTTAGTCTTTACTATTTTACGTTAATTCTGAATTTTTTTATATTTTAAAATTTGATATAAATCTTTAAATTTTAAAAATAAATAAATAAAATATTATATTAATATTGTTTTAGGATACAGACAGATGTTGAATTGTTTAAATTGTCCGATATAATTAAATTTAAATGTCAACTTATATCCTCGTTGATTATATTAAGAGAATTATATTTATTTGTTTTTAAAATTTAAATAAATAATATATCACGATACGAGACACATACAAATTTTAATTTTTCGTCTTAACTTAAAAATTAAAAACTTAATTCTTTTTATTTCTCTTACCCCTAATTTTTTCCTTGAGATGCCTCTTACTTTACGTCACATTCATATACCTCTATTCCTATCTTTGTAGCTTTCTCATTTGTTGTATTCACCATGCTTTCTAATTTAATGCTTTCTTAACTTTTCTTTGTTTCCCTTTCATTCATTCTACCTATTGATCATTAATTCATAATTTATTTATGGGTTGAATATGTATTTTGATATCTGAAGTTGTAGTGAATTTTGTAATTAATTTATTTCAAAATTTTGGATTAATTTAGTCTTTTATCTTTTTAAATAATGTGAATTTAATGATTTTAATTAAATATTTGTTAAGTTTATTAGCCATTTTAAATGCGTATTTAACCTAACATCAAATCAAAAATGTATCAAATATTATAAACAACTCAAATACAATTTTGAAATGCGTACGAAACATCAAATAAACTTAACAAAATTTGATTAAAAGGACTAAATTCACGTATTTCGAAAGATGAAAGACTAAATTGATCCAAAAGTTCGAAATAGACTAATTCTAAAATTCACTGAAAGTTAAGGGACCAAAAACATATTTAACCTTTATTTATTTAATTAATTTTTTTAAATTTCCATTAATTAATTTAAATATTATTGTTGTCAAAAAAACGTGCTAATTGATTATACGTAGAAAAAAAATTGTAAAATGATAATTTTTCACTTTTTTTTTTTTATAAATAGACCTTTTGGATTTGTGTATTTGTTTCTTTTTTTGCTTCACTTTTCTAATTTAGAAGATGCATTTTTTTTTTCAACAGTCAGATTCAGACTTAGGAATTTTCTTTTTCTTATGCTGTCGCAATTGCTGGGTTGGAGCTATAGAATGAAAAATAAGAAACATGATTTTTTTATCATCCCCACCTATGTCGAAATTAAAAGCAATCATGCACACAGGGAATTTGGATTCTCTGTTTTGTTGTATTGTATCTTTATTGTAACTTTAAAATACATAATTTTAATATTTAAAAATATATTAATTTTCTTTTAATGTGTATGAATTAGTGTGTTCTAGAAAAAGACATTTACTATTTCGGATTGGCTTTTTCGGTAAATAAACATTTAGAATGATTTTCTTGGATTCTACGAAGTAGTCCTTTTTAAAACACGAATTTGGAACAAAGTTTGCACCTCTTAGATTTTCTTTTCTTTTCTAGAATGTTCTTCCAGCACTTCCACAAATACCAATCTGGAAGCATATTAATCTAAACTTCACCATTTTGAAACACTTTTATGAGCTACACCACCCCTTATCGGATAATTCTCTTCCAATTGAAGGGACAAAATTGAAATTCCAAATCTTGTCAGGTGCAGTTAGAAGTTGGAGGGGTGCAGAAAGTAACTGCCTTGATTCAATGCATCTGATTGTGCTGCGATGAGGCCCGATCACCGGCCCAATCATTAAAATGAGAAATAATTAACTCATTGCAACACACCAAACCCATTGTGCTGCTTCTAACATTATATTAAACTAATAACAATAAATATAAATAAAATGTTTATATATTTGTAAAAAATGCTTATGGAAAAAAAGAAAAGAAAAAGATATCAAAATAAACTGAGAATTCTGCATTCTTTTTATGTTTTCAGCCTTCACATATCAGACATGTTTAGGCCTAATTTCTATTCCTTCAAGAACAAAACCACACTTCCAAATATGGCTTGTTGTCTCCATAATTTTCACATTCACTTGCTCTTCTTTCAGACCTGAATTGAAGAACTCTCCCATCTCAATCTCCAACCACCCATCACTTCTCACTTTAGGACAAGCTAGTTCTCTCAACCTATTTTCTTTCAAATTCAGATCCAAACAAACGTATTTGCTGTTGCTACTTCCTCCACAAACACCAACTGAAATCACTGTGGGATGGTAGTGAAACCCACTTGCATTCATCATCTTGAACACAAGAAACACTGCATAATGAGTCTCTGATGACAGACCAACCGTGCTTATCTTCCCACTGATGTCAAACCAGCACACAGCACGAAGCACAGCAACCACTTCGAACCTGCCAACACAACAATTGCTCAATGTCCGAAATTCTTATCTAAGTTGTGTTTTCTTTTTTCATAGCACAACCAAACATAGCTCTGAGGTAGTTTCATTTCAACAAACAAACCTTAAAATTAAGGTTTCAATTTCAGACAAAATGTTTCTTGAAACCTTAATCAATCAATTTACCTGGACTCTGGCAGGCTTGTCCACTCCCAATGTTGAGCAGCATCACCCCATATAATGTCCAGATTCCTAGCAGAAAGCATGTAACACTTCTTCCCGGTCCTTTTGTCCAATTGAACACTCTGCAGACACAACACATTTAATTTCATTCAGTTAGAAACCACAAATGCTTGGTCTTGTTAAATTTTGTTAAAACCACCAAAACCCTATTCATGAGAAATTATTACATGACCCCAGATCACCAAATTGTGTTTGATCAAAATCATGAAGCAGTACTAATAAAGTGGTATTTATTTACTCACCTTTTTACCCTGATCAATGATTGTGGGGTGGTTGCAGAGATTGAAATAGAGACCCTTTTTAGAACTGGATGAGGGAAAGGAAGAAGGGGGAATGATTGAGGTCAAGTTGAGGAGAAAAGCAGACCACACAAAATCAGATTCAGCTGCAGAACAGAAGGTTCTGGAAACTAAAGAGAGCTTGCATGCATCCATGGGAGAGGTGTGTGAGAGTATCTCTGCAATGCATGCCTCTGCCAAATCTTCAAACTCCATTGATGTTCTGTCAAGCTTTTTCCAGATAAAATCTATGACTCACTCAAAATTCTGTTAACTTGTTTGGCATGTTTCTCAGAACAAAAAATGTGGGGATTTATTAAAGTTTATTATAAAAAATTATACATTTTAATTATGAAATTCAGTTTATATACATCATACCATTTTATAAATAATAATATACTAATATAATATCTAAAATAGTGAATGAAATGAATTATCTTTTTAATTTTGAAAAGAAAGTAAAAGAAAAGAAAAACAACAAAAAAAGAGCATAGTTAGGTGGCGACCGTGGCTAAGAGGATATTTTGTTGGAGATAAGATTCTTTTATTGTGGTGGGACCCACCTTCGTACCGATGTTGACGAATTACCTTTCCTGATAACTCCAACACCTGTCATTGTCAAGCTTCTTCCAAAAAACTTTAATTACTCGTAATGTAATATTAACACACGATAAATATTTTTAACGGAATATTAGTAGGTTGCTACCCACATTTATTTATATATGTATTCGTTTGTTATCTGGTCTTTTAAAATCGTTAATTGAGGTTGAATTTTTAAAAATATGTCTCTAGTCCTTTTTAGCAAAATATAATTAGTACAGTTAACGATATTGATATTTAAAATGATAATGATTTATAAAATTAAGTATTGATATATATAAAATTTAGTGGTAAAAATTATGAATTAAATTAACGATTTTAGTAATTTTTGTTTGAAAAGAACCTGATTAAGATATTTTTTAAAAATTAAAATTAAATTGACACATTTTTAAAGATAGATATTAAACTAATACATGCAAACAAAAATGGGTATCATCTAATTAATTAAACCAAATTAAAAATATGTTGTATTTAGTTACTATCAACTTTTTTTAATCAAAGAGGTTATATATTCAATCTTTTTATTATCGTATAAAAACTTTAGTATTTCTCATAATATTATATAATATGGAAAAAAAAATAACTTAAGATCTTAGGATTGTATATTTTACTTCCAAATTTAAATTTCATTTATTAACATTATTGAATAAAATAGTAAAATTATATAAATTATTTGTTGTAATATATTTTACCTTCTTGATGAATTCAATTCAAACAAAATATAAATTTAATCAAAATTGTATTTTAGTGAGTGTTTGTTAATTATATTAGTATCTAATTAAAATAGACGTAATTAAAATTTATTTTTTTTACATTGATTAAATTTTTTGGTTAATAGATTTTAATTATAATTAATAAAGTGATCATATTTGATGGGTCAAACCTAATTAGGAAAACTATAGACGAAATGAGAATTAATAAAGTAATCATATTTCATGGATCGAACCTAATTAGGGTCCACCGAGTTAAAAAATTTATCTACCAACTCATTTAGGTATTATCTACCTAATTTATTAAATTGACAGAAAAATAATAAGACGAAATGAATTAATCTATTGATTTTTATTTAATTAAAAATTAAAATAAAATAATTTAAAAGTTTTTATATATTTTTTATTTAAGAAGAAAAGTATTTGTTATTAATATTTATAAATTATTTTTTAATTATTAATTATAATAAAATAATTTAATATATAAATATGATAATTTTTCAATTAAAAGTATTAATTAATCAATTAAAAACGCAAAATATATTTACATTATTTAATACTAATAAAAGAGTATACGCATGAATAATAAAAGATAATAAAATTGTAGCTATAAGAGTAAAAGTAAATAATTTTTTATAATTTAATTTTTATTTATTTGATATATGATTTTTATTTATTTAATGGATGGTTTTTATTTATTTAATTTAAAAAATAATTAAATTAAAAAAGTGATTAAATTTAAAATTTTAATTATATTTAAATAAAATGAGGAGTAAAAGTGAAAAATAAAATGGACATAAATAAAAATATTTTTTTTAATATATTGATATAGATATTTCAAATATTTATTTATACAAATAAAAAATTAAAAGTTAAAAGTTTAACAATTAGAAGAATGACAAACTCATCCACGATCACCACGTAGCAAGCCACAAATTCAAGCTTACACACTACCGTTTTGTGACCTCTCATTTCAAAAAATAAAATTCAAATAAATTAAAAATTAAACCTTTTTTTCACTCTATATTTAACTTTCTTGATTAAATAATTTTAATTAGAATAAAAATAATGCACAAAACTTACATTGATTACTTCTCATCTAAATTCATTTAAATATCAAAAAAATTATAATTTTATAAACTCTTCATCACCTTAACTATAATGTGAATTTTATTTACCTTACTCATAATATCGGATCACGTGATACTCTTGTGGTATTGATGGAACAATTAATGAAAATTCAAAGCTTTGAAAATTAAGTTTTGATTTTTCGCAGCCCATGTTTTGGGATTAGGTGTATTGCTGACAATTCAATTACTTCATTCATAGGATTCATAGGATCGTGTTGTGTTACATGTTAATTGGGACCCACTCGTCTTTTTTTCATCATAAAAAAATCAAGAAGCGATAAGAACAAAGAAGAAAATAAAAATCTCATCACTGTCATCAAGAACTATATAAAATAATATACACCTGTGAGAAGATGAAAAAGTAGGTTAATTATCCTTTCAGAAATTAAGAGACAGTGTGGTTTTTTTACTCACAGTTTCATAACACAGTATTATGAGTTCCAGGACGGGACTTTACCCACGTGGATCCTAAGCCAGGTAAATTGTAAGTCAATGTTTGGTTTTGTGTCGGATGAAGTTAAATAAAGATCCATAATTTATGTTTGTGTTAAAATTGTTTGAAATAGTTTTACTTTTGGTTTACCTACTCATTTCGTCTTGGTTTGGTCAAATTTTTTTAATTTGATCATCTTTTTAAAATTATTTTCAATTTGGTCTTACTTTTCATAAATTTCATTTAATTAGATCAATTTCTTTTTCTTAATTCTGTTTAAATAATTCAGGAAACGATGATTAGCGTGTTTCGTTTACGTGAAGTACTGTTGAATGACGTGATCACGAAATTTACCAAACAATGCACTAGAAACAACAACAACTAAAGATTACAATAATAAACAAAAATTAAACAAACCTTAAACCACAAAAACTACCTCTGCAATGAAGATGCAAAACCTCCGCGACAAAATCTTCACAGAATGAAAAACAATCTTTGATGGTGGGTCATGCTTCTAAAATCTCCAATTCAAAGAAATCTCCAAATCCTAATGAATCCCTAAACCCAATTCGACAAATTATAAATCCTAAAACTCTCTAATTAAAATTAAAAGGTCAGCATAGTAAAATAACGGTCACGTCATTTAATGGTGCTTCACATCACAGACACACGAATGATGTTGTCTATAAAACTTGACTAAAATTATGACCAAATGACTATTTAAACCTTTTACTTTTACGTATGAAACATTTATTGCAAGATTCATACAACTAACCAAACATGTACCCGAAGCTCTCAATAAATTTATTGCTGTGTGTTTAAACTTTTTTGTAAAGTTAGTCATTAACCAATTGTAGAAGATGTTAATTTGTGATGAGGGTAAGGTTTAAGAATGTTTCGGCCACTCTTAAAAGGAACCAAAAATGAAATGTTGCTTTCTGGAAACAAAAAACGAAAGAGGAAGAACACTTTACAGCTTTTTCCTGGTCACCATACACTGTCTGTTCCTTCGCTTTTTCTTTCAAAATAAATACATGTTTTTACTCTCATTTAAATATAAATTATAGCATGTAATTAATGGGATTCATATATAAGTTATATAAGTTTAATATGCTGTTTTGCAAATATTGTATGAAAAAAAAAATCACTTTTTAAGGATTTTCTTCGATAAAGTTTGGATGAGTGTTTTTAGGAGAATTTAACGTGAGAGTTCAATTTATATAAAAAATTGACTTAAATTTATATTTAGATTATTCCTAAATATCTTTTTCTTAAAATTGAGTTACACATAGGTGTACTTTTTTATCGTTATAATTGTGTGATGTTATTGATATAATAGTTTAAGTCGGTCACCAAGACAAAATTTGATATGATTATTAGTTTTTAAGTTAAATAGCTTTTGTCCTTCAAATTGTAGTAAAATTTGGAATTAGTTTATTTTTAAAGTTTTTGACCAATTTAGTCTTTCATCTTTAAAAATGTGTGAATTTAGTCTTTTAACCAAATTTTGTTAAATTTATCTGAAGTTTCAAGCATATTTCATAATAGTATTTGAATTGTTTAAACTATTTGACACATTTTCGCTTCAATGTTAACTCAAATATTATCATAAAATATATTTAAAATGTCAAATAAACTTAACAACATTTGGTAAAAAGGACTAAATTCACGCATTTCTAGAAATGAATGACTAAATTGGTATAAAGTTTTGAAAATTGACTAATTCCAAAATTCACTGAAACTTGAGGGACCAAAAACATATTTAACCCTTAATTTTTTTATCTAATATCGAAATTTGTTACTTTTATTAATGTAAAATTTAAACTCACACTTATTATTTTAACAAATTTAAAATATATTACTTGTCAAAAATATTAGAAATTATAAATAGATATTTAAAAAAAATATTATCACATACTTTAGTATTGGTTTTGGAAGAACTTTCGAACCCTCGGAAAGAGACTTAGAATAAAAGAAGACAAAATGAGAAGTTTCACACCAAGATACAGAAATCCTTGAATGAAGAATTTTCAAAACATTTTCAAATAATGTGTGTCATATTGTTCTTATGTCCTTATACGCGACGGAACTCATTTTCTGGTGAGGTTAAACGAAATTATTCAACATTAAGTATTATTTTTTGTTAATATGAGTATATTTTATCTTTTTTATTTTTGTTAGTGATTTTATTTTTACGTTTTATGGTTTTTTTGTGGCTGGAACATTCAATGTGGAACAGTGATTCCATTTTTTTAAAACAAATTGAATTGTATTAGTTATATTTTATGTTTTTTTATTCACACGATAACTCTAATGAAATACTCAAGATATTCTTTAAAAGCTTCTTCAAGTTCTTATAATACAAGTGTTATTTGAGTGATTTCTTCAAGATTTATATCTTCAGTGGCTTCTCTAAACATTTACAATCCAAGATTAATGATAGATATTTATTTTATTATAATAAAATATAAATATTTATGGGTTTGACGTAATCGATTATACATGCTTCCTTTTTGTTTTTTTTTTTGTTTTTCTTTT
>Ga0214542_1008363_pt1 | contig 17186 bp, 9 predicted proteins | sample CNSS1metaG_FD_160096 | JGI IMG/M metagenome (GOLD analysis project Ga0214542, IMG submission 160096) | Root nodule microbial communities from cowpea collected in UCLA plant growth center, Los Angeles, California, USA - CNSS1 | ecosystem: Host-associated > Plants > Roots > Nodule | place: USA... | reverse complement strand
GGGTTTTGAAAACATACACTATTTTATAGAGGTTTAACACTAAACCTTTGGAATTTAATGGAGATTTTAAAAACCCCAGTTAAGTTAATCCATTACTAAGGTTGTATTAACCTTCGCTAAATAACCCCGTTAAATGCAATTTTTCTTGTAGTGATCACTGTTACATATAAAAATTATAATTATTACCTAAGCATTTTAACTTTTACGTGCTTTTTTTTTCTTTAAAAATTTTTCCAAAATCACTCCCTTTTCTTATTTATGTATTAAATGGGGATAAGTGTCTTGTCGTTATCCCAACTCACCTTTTTATAGTAGTCAAACTCTCATCCTAATACCTAATTTTATCTTTTACAAAATTTATTGAAAAAAATATATAATAATTAATTTAAAGACTAAATATAATTACTTATTATATTAGAAAAGTTAGACATTGTTTTACAAACTAAAAATTATTAGATCTAAAATAGTCTTTAATATTAATAGAAATTTATAATTAATTTTGTACATTAAAGTATAAATTGGTTTATAATATTATTTACTAAGATTTTAACTACTTATAATTATTAATTTTTATTATTAATTAAATACTAATTTAAAATTAATAATAATAAGTAACCAAAATTGATAATGAATGTTAAAGATCAATTTAGAATTTCATTCACAAATTAATTATATTTTTTTTATGCTAAGATGACTCCACTTTTTTAATGTATTGAAATTAAGTAGATATTTATTATATAAACCAACTATTTACATTATTTTTTTACGATCTATGAAATTGTTTTAAATGATAAGTAATTCTAAAAAAAGTAATGTTGTTAATTTACATGCCGGGAGCCTGTTATAGTAATTTGTAATTTATTCTCTCTTTTCTTATGATTACGCTAAATGAATAAAATAATAAAAAATAGTTCAAAATAACTTAAACAATTAAAAAAAATACATTCTTTTCTTCTTCTATCCAATATAATTTTCTAATTCTTTCTTTTCTTTTCTCCTTCTATTTTTTCTTACTAAACACACACAATTAGAATCATTAATCCTCTTAATTAGTTTATAAACTTCTCTCTTCTCTAACAATTGATAAGTTTTAACCTTTCCAATTTTTATCACTCAATAATGTATATACAACATTCCATAAATAATCGATTCATATTTTTCTTGAAAAAAATAAAAAGAAATTGCAAATGTTGGCCTGTTTAAATATGTAAAGTAATATAAGGTATATAGAGGAAATAAATCTGGAAGGTAGAAGACAGAGTACCGTTTGGTGTGTATTTAATGTACTGCAGAGGGTAGTAGCTGAGGCTGAAGTTATTATCGTAAATAACCGTTACACTTTATGCATCTCATATTAATTATACGTAATTTACTGATTTTTTATATTCAAATTTATTAATTAAAGATGTAAGATTATGATAATTTAATTATAAAAGTGCAACAATTTTCTTCATGAAAAATGAATTTGAAAAAAACATCTAATTTTAAATTTAAATAAATCAAATTATATATCTTCCAAATTTATTTTAAAAGATATGAATTTAAAAATAAATATTAAAATTCAATTATTCAGATTTAGATGTGTAAAAGTCTAAATTAATTCTTTTTCAGAAATATAGATTTGAATTTAATTTTAAATTAATGAAAACGAATTTATTTATCATCTTAATTTATTTGTAATTTATCATAAAAGTGTAGAATATGGTACAACTTAATTTATTAAATCTTTTTTCTTTAAAATTATTTTGACCATTTTAAATATTCAAAATAGAATTTTAGGTTTAATTTGTCAACCATAATATATATTTTAATTCAAATTAACTTATTATAATTAATTAGAAAAGCAAATGAAAAATATAGAATAGTAAATAATATTGTAATAAATCACATAAAAACTTAACCATTTTAAAAAGATGTTAATGTAATTTAAAACAATTACAAACAATCGATAACATCATTATTGACTCAAAAAGTTAGCTTAAAGTCAATATACAACCACCACACGGACACAAAACAAAACACATAATACTTTATTTTTACTTACCTCAAATTTGATAGGAGGAGGTTTCACCAATATCCACACAAAATCTCTTCCACTCATAAATCATACATAACTATTTCTTTTAAATAAAAGAAACCAACAATACACCTATGTGAAAATAATATTCAAAATTAATTTTTGTAATCAACTTATTAATTGTGTTTTAAAAAAAAACACAAATAACTAAACTTTATTTTAAATTTTTTACTACAATTACTTTTTAATACGGTGAACACCACCATGTAAAATACATTATTATTAATACTAATATCAATACAAAAAATAAATTATAACAACACTTTATTAATTACTTAATAAATATAAACTCAAATCCTTTTCTTTCCAATATAGCAAACCGGCGCACACAAAAACGACCATAACCTGTTACTTTCCAAACGGTCCAAATTAAATGACATACACAGTGGTAACTATGTTTGGGTGATAAGATGGAGACCACAGACATAACCACATAAAACAACTTCCTAAAACAAAAACACCTGTTCAGATTGAGTAAGCATCAACCTCACTCTCGCAGCAAGAAGATAGGAGATATGGAGGGCATAGCACACAGAAGAGTGGAAGTGAATGGCATAAAAATGCATATCGCAGAGAAAGGAGAGGGTCCAGTGGTGTTGTTCCTCCATGGCTTCCCTGAGCTCTGGTACTCATGGCGCCACCAGATTCTGGCTCTCAGCTCCAGAGGATACCACGCTGTTGCACCAGATCTACGTGGCTACGGTGACACAGAGGCACCGGCTTCAATGAGCAGCTACACATGCTTTCATATAGTGGGTGATTTGGTTGCGCTTATAGAGCTTCTGGGTGTGGACCAAGTATTCCTTGTGGCTCATGACTGGGGAGCCGTCATAGGTTGGTACCTCTGCATGTTTCGCCCTGAAAAAGTGAAGGCCTATATCTGCCTCAGTGTTCCTTTGCTTCACAGAGACCCCAACGTCAGACTCGTCGATGCAATGCGTGCTATGTACGGAGACGACTACTACGTCTGCAGATTTCAGGTATATATACTTCTTCATTTTCCCCAACACTGTTTTTCATTTTACTGTTCTTTTTTCATGTGAAGTGAAAGGAGAATTTAGTGGAGTGATATCAGATCTGAAGGTAATAATTGTGTTCGATACTTGTGACAGAAACCGGGCGAAATAGAGGCTCAGATGGCTGAAGTTGGGACTGAGTATGTGCTCAAAAACATTCTCACAACTCGAAAACCTGGTCCTCCAATCTTTCCGAAGGGAGAGTATGGAAGTGGGTTCAATCCAGATATGCCGAATTCCTTACCCTCTTGGCTCACGGAAGATGATCTTGCCTATTATGTATCCAAATTTGAGAAAACAGGCTTCACAGGACCCTTGAACTACTACAGAAATTTGAACTTGTAAGTAATTTATAGTTTCTCGGAGGATATATAATTGTTTACACTATATATTCAAAATCAATGTTTCCTTTTCGGGGGAAGGATTGGAATAAGGAAGATATATTAGAAAGATTACTGATTCATTAAGTGTATTGTTGTTTACAGAAACTGGGAGCTGACAGCACCATGGAGTGGAGTGAAAATCCAAGTGCCGGTAAAGCACATCACAACTGAGTTGGACATGGTATACACCTCACTGAACATGAAGGAGTATATCCACGGTGGAGCTTTCAAACAAAATGTGCCAAATTTAGAAGAAGTGATTGTGCAGAAAGATGTAGCTCACTTCAACAATCAAGAAACAGCAGAAGAAATCAGTAATTACATATACGAGTTTATCAAGAAGTTTTGATCTCATCCAAAAATGACTTCAAAGTAGAATAAATTGTTGTTGAAGCTGCTGTGTTTTTTATTTTACGATGACTATATATGTACCGAGGAACACGAGTTGTTTTTGATTAATAAATATGATTTTAGTGTTTGAATATTATATTAGCAAAACTGTATAACTTCTTTTCAATTATCCGAGACTCATCAACTTAAGGTTACACTAGGTTCCCATCACCAAGATGCAATGTATTGCACAGTAAAATCGACTTTTCAATTCTGTTTCCATCACTATTTCCTTCTCATCCGCCCAAATAGCTTCGATCCATGCTCTCTTTGGTGCTACTTGTATCAGCAATATGTTATGCCGTGCCCGCATGATTTTTAGGATACTCCTACTAAAATTTTGACATAGTTCACAAGGAACTATGGTGTGAATTTTTGAGTAATGAAAAATATGGATAATTGTGGATTGGATTTTTCAATGTCCAAAATCTATAATTCAAATCTAGTTGAACCGGATAAAATGAATCTAAATTTTAATCTAAATTCTGTGTTGACTAGATCAACTAAATTTAGATTGTTTTTCGATCCAATTTAAATTGGATTAAAATTAGATTTAATCCACTTTGTCAATTAAATTGAATGAGATCAACCTAATATATTAAGTCCATTAGATATATATTGGGAAGACTAGGCTCGACCCTTTGTCTTAGGCCGACTCAACTTGATCTTTTGACTTAATCTTATGTTTTGGTTGCTCCGACTCAACAGACCTTCACTTAAGATCGACTTGACTGAGTTTTGACCGAGACGACTCGAACGACCTTTTGTTGGGCCAACTCGGCCAAACTTCATTGATTTGACTGACTTTCAATTGGGGTTGACTTATCCGAATTTCGACTCAAGCTGACTTGTCCAAACTTCAACCACTGCGGACTCGGTCAAATTTCGACAAGTGCCAAATTGGTTGAATTTCAGCAAGCCTTGATTCAATCGAAATTAGCTAAATTTGAATTATTATGTATCAGATCTAAAAATTTAAATATTTTGTCCACCTTTACTACAAAATATACATATACATAGTTAGAGATTACCCAAATTAGATACGCACTATATCAAGATTTATATATTAAGAAATTTCTTACACTACCAATGTAAGCGGTAAAGGAACCAAAAAATATTTTATAAAATTATTTAAATCCAAACACATCCAAACTGAAATTCTAATAAACTGATCTTCTACTATATAAATTAACATAAAATAATTATAATATAAAATTTTCAAAATATTTTATTGGACTGAAATAGACATGAAAATTTTGATGTTTTATAAGTGATAATTTTTCTACTAATGCAAATAAATGTGTGTAGAATAAATTTAAAAATGATGAATGTATAAATATGTTTACACTACTTGGGATTAGAGTACCAATTAATTCAAATGGAGAATACCAACGCAAATGCGTCCCTTCTGCCTCCGTTTATGACCAATCCTCTAAACAAGGAAGCTCCCAAATCTGATTCTTATATTTTTCACTTATTTTATCTCCTGTAAGACAGTGTGGGTTTAACCCTCGCTTTGAATTTCATTTTTAAACTTGAAACCATGTATGAACCTCGGTCATCCCCTCCCTGTATATTTAATTTTTGGATAAAATATGTTTTTTTTCTTTAATTTTAAATAAATTTTAGAATTATTTTATTTTAAAATGTTGAACTAATTTAGTTTTTTATCTTTCAAAATATATGGATTTAGTCATTCAAATCAAATTTTATTAAATTTATTTAACATTTCAAGCACGTTTCATGATAATGTTTGATTTAACATTAAAGCAAAAATGTATTAAACAGTATAAACAACTCAAGTACAATCCTGAAATGCGTACAAAACATCAAATAAACCTAATAAAATTTGATTAAAAAGACTAAATCCATGTATTTTGAAAGATGAATGACTAAATTGGTTCAAAATTTTAAAATAAACTAATTCCAAAATTTACTACAAGAACAAAAAAACATATTTAACCCTTAATTTTTAAAAATGAATTCAGTAATTACGTTCGTCTGGTCTACGCTCTCTCGATTCTTGATTAAAAATAAAAAACGAAGTTCGAAGCTATTTTGTTCATAAACAATACCTGGTCAAAATTTTTATGCTGTGCCGACATGATTTTTAGGATATTTCTACTAAAATGTTGATATATTTGAAAATGAAATGTGGTGTGAACTTTTGAGAACTACAAAATAAACATAGTTACACACCACCTAGTTCACACTCTATTAGAGGATTTATATTAAGGGATTTATATACTAAGTCACTCCTTCCATTATCAAAGTAAGTGATAATGCAACCAAAATATTGTTTTAAATTATTTAAATTCAAATATATTTATAATGAAATTAGAATAAATTGATTATTTTATTGAATAAATTAACACAATTCTTTATAATATAAAATTCTCCAAAAAAAATTATTGGAATTGAAACAAACATGAAAAAATTTATAATGTTTTATGTTACAATTATTTTTCTACTAACGATCTTGATAGATGTGTTTATACTAAATCTGAAAATATCAATGTGTTATAATATTATTTTATTAAAAAATTATATAATTATATATATATATATATATATATATATATATATATATATATATATATATTTATATTTATATATATACTAACATTGTGTTTATTTTTAACATTGTGTTTATTTTTACATGTACCACTGTTTAAGTGTGAGGGGGAGAACAAATAATCAGATGGAAACCATGTTTATTTCAAATGATTTCATCATAGAGTAAAGATATTCTTTGAACTCATTCAGAGTTCAAATTTTTTATTGATTCTTTTTATTGTTTTATACTAAGTCTTAAAAATATATTATATTAGTATTTTAAATATATTTTTAATATATTTTAAAATGTTAAAATTAATAATAATCAATATATTGTGAAGACACAATAAAAAAACAACACAAAAAAAATTAACAGAAAATCCAAATTCACTCTTACGACGTATCAGAGAGACATGAGTATTTACTGTTCATAACAGTAAAAGAAGAAAAAAATAGCCCTCCTTTATTTTGAACAAAGCTGTCAATAATATTCCTGAACCAAATAGAGATATTTTGCGTTAATTTATATTTTGTAATAACACTACTAATAACATACCAAATCATTTTATAATAACTCTACTTATACAAGTTTAGTACTGTGGTCATGGGTATAATGTTAACAATAGTTCTATTGTTAATATATAAATTATTATTTAAGAAAATGTATTTAAATTTTTTTCCTACAATTCCCAACAAATTTTAAAATTTTATCTTCCCAATTTTAATTTTAATTAGAAATATCAATTTTCATTTAAATTTCACATCATTTCAACTGTTCAAAGGTAAAATAGTAATAGCTTACTTTTATTTATTATTTTTTTAATCATCATACCCATCAAATCATACATTAATTTTTATAAATTTTTATTTCACAAATTATCCATTAACTCAAACAATAATACAATCATTTCTTCATTCTCTTAAATTTATCTATTCACTTTCCAATTTCAACTAAAAAGTGTTTTAACCATATATATATATATATATATATATATATATATATATATATATATATATATATATATATATATATAATACATACATTAAGTAATACTACAAGACACCTAAATATATTTTCAATGCATATTTAGTGGAGATCTTATTGTACCTTTTAAAATAGTACTATATAATCTTTAATCTTCTTACTTTAAAGTACCTATGTATATAGGTTACCAAAACAAAACAGTCACATATTCCTGTCTATGAAAAATAAAACAACCATAATTACATCAAAAACCAATTGTTACATTTGTGTGCTCGAAGTAGATTAACTTTTAGTACTTGTCATAATTACTTATAATTTATAATTATTGTTTTCCTAATGTACCTTCAGAGGAGAGCATGTTGTTGCATGATTGCAAATCTTTACTACGTGTATGTTATCGTTGAACCATCCATTTTGTATTTCATATTGTTAAATTTGTCTTGGACCATCCATAAATGTGTTATTATATATTTATATATTGAAGATATATTAATTTTGCTACCTATAATGATAGAGTTTACATAAACAATTATTTATAATAAAAGACATGGATGAAACTACTATAATTTTAAGAGTTAGAGTTAAAAGAAACTTCCTAGAAACCTTGACTATTATGACTTTAAATATGTAAACATATCATGTTAATTCTAAATTAAAAAAATTAAAACATAATTGTTGTTTTACTCAAAATGACTTATGAAATTGTTTTAAAAAACACAAGTAGTTTTAAGAAAAATTGTTAACTTATATACCTTGAACATGATATGATGATTTGCATTTTTGTACTATTTTCTTATAATTACACTAAGTCAATAAAATATTAAAAATAATTTAAAACTCAATTAGACAATTTAAAAAAAAAAACATTATTGTTCTTCTATTTCTTTCCAATATATAATTTTCTAATTCTTTCTTTTATTTTCTCTTTTTTCTATTTCTTCTTATCGAACATACATATTCATTAATCAATTCAAGTTTTTCTTGAAAAACCTGAAAAGAAATTGCAAATGTTCCCCTCGTTTAAATATATGTAACGTAATATAGAGAAAATAATAATAATTCTGGAAGATAGAATACAAAATACCGTTTGGGGAAATCGGTATACTGAGAGGATAGTAGCTGCAGCAGAAGTTATTGCGCAAATAACCGTTAAACCATGCATCTTATATTAAATAAACGTAATTACGGATTTTTTATATTCAAATGTATTAATTAAAGATATAAGATTATGATCATTTAATTAATTATAAAAGTTCAACACATCTTTTCATGAAATTTGAATTTGAAAAGAAAAACATCTAATTCTAAATTTAAATAAACCAAATTACATATCTTCAAAACTTATTTTAAAACATATGAATTTAAAAATAAATATTAAAAATAAATTATTCAGATTTAGATGTATGAAAATATATATTACATTTTTTCATAAATCTGGATTTGGATTTAGTTTTAACTTAATTTTTTATATTTGGATTGGATTAAAATTTAATTCCGTTTTCAATTTAGATTCATATAAGAATTTTCAAAATTATATTCATTTCTATTATAAGTGAATATTAAAAATAATGATTACATTATATAGGATATATCATGCTTTTATTAACATGTACAATAGTTTTGAAAGATGGTCATTATAATTGATAACAAGATAAGTATGGGTTTGACTATTTCATTTCTATCTCAAAATAAAAATTAATCTCCATCTATATTCTCATCTCTATAGTTATATTAAACGGATGTGACGTTTTTTACTCATCTTCATTTCAATTGAGAAAACATATTTACTATTTTAAATATTAATTATAAGTAAGCATAACCAAATGGATAAATCTCAGAAATAAGTTATAAAACTAAGTATAAAAAAAATCAATATAAGTTTTTCATATTACCTACCAAATCAAATGTATTTTACTAATTTAGAACTACATGTTTACGAAGAGAATAAATATATTGAAACAAGTATAAGAAAGAGAAAGAAAAAAAAAAAAAAATATATATATATAAAAAAAAAAAAAAAAAAAAAAAAAAAAAAAAAAAAAATATATATATATATATATATATATATATATATATATTACTCATCATAATCGTACTTAATAAATACAGAAGTTTCTCATTAAAATTAGAACAAATTTAAAAAATATTTATGAAATAAGTTTATTTATCATCCTTAATAGAATTATAATGACTTAAATACCTTTTTGGTTCTCATTTTCGTAGTGTTTGTTACGGATGATCCTCATTTTGACAGAATGTTTAAAATGATCCTCATTTTTATCGAATATTTAAAATGGTCCTCATTTTCGCAATTCGTGTTTTATTTGGTCCTTTTCTGTAACGCCATTTAAATCATTAACAGAGCATTGTACAGGTGGCACAGTTTGTATTAGGGTGTGTTACGTGTACTGTACAGGTGGCTAATTAACGTTAAATTTTCAATTTAGGGGAAATTTTGCAATTAGGGAAATTTCTTCATCTTCATCTTTCTTGAGCTCAAATTTGCAGAGGAATCAACTAATACTTGTCATTTCCTAATTGGATTGCAGTTGCGCTCTTCATTTCAATTTTCCAATTAAGCATCATCAACGAAGTAAGTGGGTGTAGGGTTTTCTGGGTTGTGTTTGCTTGTGGGTTAGGGTTTTCGTAATTCTATTTTGGGGTTTATTTGTCTTTCGATTGTTGTGATGTTCTGCATGATTTCTAAATTACTTGTTGAGAATGCATCAACTGTTGAGAATGCATCAACTGTTGAGAATGCACCAACTGCTGAAACTGTTGAGTGCACCAACTGTTGGAACTTAAACAACTCAACCACCAAGGAATGAAGTGGAGAGTCAAGCAGCACTACTACCAACACCAAAAGAATCATCTCAGCAATTTATGATGAGATTACATTAGGAGGAGGCCATGATAGCAACTACAAACGTCTTAGTTATTTTTTGAAATTTCTGATGTAGAATTTATCATTGATGTACTGCATTTTGACTTTCCTTAAACTTTGTTCAATTTCACTTTTGTCAAACATTGATGTAGTGCATTTTGATGAGGATGAATTAACGTTATGAATTTAACTTCTTCCAGACTTAGATCAATTTAATTTCTCCCAAGCCTAGATCAATATCACTTACTTCAATGCTCAGATTAAGTTGTTATTTTGAACATGTTGGGACTAATATCAACATAATCAAACTAATTCATTTATTCATTTAACAATAGTACAAAATAGATTGGACTTTAAAAGATTACACACAATAATAGTACGAATAATACAATAACAACACAAGTGAACCTTATTACTAATTGTAGCCTCTTCTCAGCAACTTTCAATGACTTCTCCAAATCATTAATTTGCCTCATTTGTGTCATGATGATGACATCCTTTTTATCAACACCACCATTTGAAAAAGTTGCACCCCACATTATTGAAACTACCACTCTGTAAATCAATAAACCAAAAATTAAAACCAATTTATTATTAACACAAAAATAAAAACAGATTGTACCCAAAATTTTCTACCAATATTTTTTGGAGTTCTTGCCATCCTCAAAGTTGCCATCTCTCCGCAGCTACAACTCGGGATTAATCCATTTCTCGTTGAACCACCAATAGTGCAAGAAGATTGGGACCGTAATATACCTATATAATGAGATTGTAGGAAGAAGAAGATTGCAACAACACCAATTGGGAATGAAGGAACAAGATTACCAAAACTCACCAACTGTCCAAACATTCCTTACCCAAAACCCTAGCTCACTTATTTATCCTCAAATATCTAATTACCACATTTGTACAGTACACTTAACACATCCTAATACAAACCGTGTCACCTATATAATGCCCCGTTAATGATTTAAACGGCGTTACAGAAAAGGACCAAATAAAACACGAATTGCGAAAATGAGGACTATTTTAAACATTCGGTAAAAATGAGGACCATTTTAAACATTCTGTCAAAATGAGGACCATCCGCAGCAAACACTGCGAAAATGAGGACAAAAAGGTATTTAAGCCAATTATAATTTATCATGAAAAATATAGAATATGATAATGTTGTAACTAAATTGATTAAATCACTTTCTTAACAATATTTTGATCATTTAAAATATTTAAAATAAATTTTAAGTTAAATTTCTCAACAATAATACATATTTTAATTAAAATTAATTTAATATAAGTTACACTTAAAAAAGTAAACGAAAAATATAGAATAGCAAATGTAATAAATCACATTATATACTTAGTGATTGTAACCAAGATTTTAATGTAACTTTTAAACAATTACAAACAATATCTATAACATTATTATTGACTCAAGAAGTTAATGCATTTTTTTTAAAAGTAGCATCTATCGTAGAATTGCATCGAAATGATTTGTGTTTGGACAATTAAAAAGGAGAATGAATTGAGTTATTAATAAAAATTATGCTTTTAGAAATGTTCCCTTTTAATATTAAACTACATTTAAAATTCTTTCCTTTACCACGATAAAATAAAGAGTATATGGAAAAGAAAATTGTACAAAGTATTTATATTGGTTCAAATCAAAAGACGATACGTCCAGTTGTTAATCCCTCAGCAGCAAGATTAACTCAATCACTAAAATAAACCACAAATAAAGTTACAAATAAAAAAGTTTACTTAAGATTTAGAAAACACCTCTTTTGAATCTACAATAAATGAAGACACCTTCTTTAAATCACACAAGAAATGAACACCTCATTTGAATCAGACAAATGATGATCGACTTATCCTAACAAGAGCAACAACACTCAATCATTCAAGATCAACCTTGATGAAAGTTGTGGCTCTACCCACACTAGGTTTTTCAAAGTCTTCCCACGGAGAGTTCTCAAGTATTGAGACTTCTCTAACTTATGTATTTTTCAAATGAAAGCCTACCACTTAACTTATAAAAGCCTATTAAAAAATTAGGTTAACAATATGAAAAATTAAGTCATAACTACCACAAATAATGGATTATCATAAGTGATAATCGATTATCACATAAACTTTTATAAAAAATAAAAACATTTTTTTCATTGTGATAATCTATTATCAGTTGGGATAATATATTATCAGGAGGTGATACTCGATAATCAACTGTGATAATCGATTATCACATGGGCTTTTCTCAAATATCACTTTTAACTGAGATAATCAATTATTACTAAAAGTAGTAAATTTTTCTAATGAGTTTTACAAATAAATAAAATTCTCTTGGTGCTCTACTGCTTGAGTTTTACCTTTTGACTCTACATACTAATTTAACTACTTTAAATAACATACATCTAAACCCATAAGTGGACCTTCTTTATGAATGGCTCCCCCAAGTTTTTAATTTTAAGTTTTTAATTTTACTGTTTATTTATATATATATATATATATATATATATATATATATATATATATATATATATATAGATATATATTTATATGTATTTTAAATTTGAATTTATATATTATTATATTATTTATATACTTTTATTATTTAAAAAGTAAAATGAAAATGAATTTGGTGGACCTTAGATAATAAAGGGATTAAAGTTTTATATCTATTCATAAGGTTTTTTCACAATAAGTCATTAAAAAAAAAACTCATTTAACACTATAAAATAACAATATTTAAATTATTTCTAAATTTGAAATTTATAATATATTATTATATTATTAAAGTTAAAATATATTTTTATCTCATTTTTCGTTAAATTTTGTTAAATCAGTCTTAATTTTGTTTTTGTACTCAAATAGGTCTCAATTTTGTTTAATTTGATCTTTTTGTGCTAATACCATTTAAATAATCAATCATAAACAGTGACATCACGTGTCACTTAATGATTTTTTTGATTTTATATATTTTTTTAAATGTTCACATGTCAATTCAGTAATGTATCACGTGTAAGAGTTTTATATTTAATGTATTCCTATATTCATTAATTTTATTCAATTTGTTCTCAATTTTTTTGACATGAACCAATTTTATTCTTTCCAAATTAAAATCAAATTTAATTTTTATATTAAAATTTACATTTTTTTATTAAATATATTTAAATTCACATCATTAAAACAATTATATAAAAATTAAATTTATTTCCAATTTCAAAAAAGACCAAATTGTTTGATTAAAAATAAAATTAAACTAAATTTAATAACAAATAACAAATATAATAATTAAATTGAATATAAACATTAATTTTTACACCTAATAATATAGAGTGTTAAATTATTAAAATAAATAACGAAGTAACACTAACAATCATATTCTATTAATAATTTAAACTGTTATAAAAAAAATAAATTAAATAAAATTAATAAATAATAAAACTTATTTAAAAAAATAAAATTAGAACTAATTTAATAAAATTGAACGAAAATGAGAATCTAATATTTTAATAAAAGTGTAAAGGGCAAGAGACGAAGAATAATAACATAGTTCTTCTGGAATAATCTAAATAAAATGAGGCAAACAGTGTGCTCATGATTGGTGATAAAAGGGAAACAAAGACTTAACCCCTTTCAGATTGAATTGGCCCCGAAACTAAGTCTCACAGCAAGAAGAAAAGAGATGGAAGAGATAGCACACAGAACAGTGGAAGTGAATGGAATAAAAATGCATATCGCAGAGAAAGGAGAAGGTCCAGTGGTGTTGTTCCTCCATGGCTTCCCTGAGCTCTGGTACTCATGGCGCCACCAGATTCTGGCTCTCAGTTCCCAAGGATACCACGCTGTTGCACCAGATCTACGTGGCTACGGTGACACAGAGGCACCGGCTTCAATCAGCAGCTACACATGCTTTCACATAGTGGGCGATCTGGTTGCGCTTATAGACTCTCTGGGTGTGGACCAAGTGTTCCTTGTGGCTCATGACTGGGGAGCCATCATAGGTTGGTATCTCTGCATGTTTCGCCCTGAAAAAATTAAGGCCTATGTCTGCCTCAGTGTCCCTTTTCTTCGCAGACACCCCAACGTCAGAACCGTCGATGGCATGCGAGCTGTGTATGGAGACGACTACTACATCTGCAGATTTCAGGTATATTCTTCTTTTTCTACAACTACTGTTTTTAATTTTACTTTTCAGTTTTTTTTTTTTTTTTTTTTTGTATGTGAAATGAAAGGAGAATTTCGTGGATTGATTTTAGATCTGATGGTAATAATTGTATTCAAAACTTGTGACAGAAACCAGACGAAATGGAGGCTCAGATGGCTGAAGTTGGGACTGAGTATGTGTTGAAAAACATCCTCACAACTCGAAAACCTGGTCCTCCAATCTTTCCGAAGGGAGAGTATGGAAGTGGGTTCAATCCAGATATGACTGACTCGTTACCCTCTTGGCTCCCAGAAGATGATCTTGCCTATTATGTTTCCAAATATCAGAAAACGGGCTTCACAGGACCCTTGAACTATTACAGAAATATGAACTTGTAATTAATCTATGGTTTTCTTTTCAGTGAAAATTGATGAGAAAGAGAAGTAATTAATTAAGTGTATGTTGTTTACAGAAACTGGGAGCTGACAGCACCATGGAGTGGGGTGAAAGTGCAAGTGCCAGTAAAGTTCATCACAGGTGAGTTTGACATGGTATACACCTCACGAAACGTCAAGGAATATATACATGGTGGAGGTTTCAAACAAGATGTGCCAAATTTAGAAGAAGTGATTGTGCAGAAAGATGTAGCTCACTTCAACAATCAAGAATCAGCAGAAGAAATTGGTAATTACATATACGAGTTTATCAAGAAGTTCTAATCTAATTCAAAAACGACTTCAAAATTGTTGAAATTGCTGTGTTTTTTATTTTATGACTAGTTATGTACTGAGGAACACAGGTTACTTTTAATTATGCAGGACATATTGCATAAATAAGAAAATTCATCTTAAGAAAAGCTAATTCTTTCCTTACATTTGTTGTGCTCTGTGGAGTTCTGTAGTTCTTGAACAGTGTGTCTGTGAATTAGTCGTACGTGCATAATACTAAGGTCCTGATTGTAATGAGATTACTGATCATAAACAAGGCCCATTGATTATAAAGTGAACAAGCTTGAGAACTATTTTTTAAACAAGATGGAACTGATTTGCGGGCAAACCTGTTACGATTTCAAAGAAGAAATGTATGGGAAAGTTGCATCCACACTTCTTCATGAAGAGTTCCATGGAAAAACACATTTTAAACATTTTTTGTTCATGGGTGTAAGAGCAGGAAAAAATTCTAACCTTAGTCAATTTCGTAATGGGAGACTAAGTATCCAAATTGTGTATGTATCCCTTAGCTACTGTTCCACACACAGCTGAATGTTTTACCTGATAATCATATGTAAAACATTTTCATAAACTATGTTTTTAATCATCATTTTTTTCACAGAAAAATCAATTTGCAATCCTTAAAAGAGTATTAATCTTGTTTCTTCATCTGTTTACAAAATTCAACTGTGGTCTCTTAAGTTCACAAAATATCGAATTGTTTAATATGTTAGTTTACGTGATAATCAATGTAAAACATTTTCATAAATGATGTTTTGTCTCCACAAAATCTACATATAATATCATTGAAAAAATATTAATCTTATTCATTTCTTACAAAACTCGCTTTTAATTTCTGAAAACATTTTTTATTAGTCTTAATATTTGTTACCATTTTTTGTAATTCTTTCGATTATCACCAATGTGTAATAATGTGACATTTATTTGATCTGTTTCATGGACTATTATTTGACTAGCTAATCAATCAGGAAAAAATGAGTTTTTGGGTTTGGTTGTTTTTATTATTCTAACTGATTTTATAGATTGTGTATTATGCATTATGCTTAATTGGGTTTCTGATTTGTAAGTTAAGAATTATTGATTCTGCTTACTATTTTCTTTCTCTTGTTTTATTGAAAAATTCATTTTTTATAATGAAAATGTTGACAATAAAAATGTATAGTACTTTGAAACTCCTATAAATGTCCCAAGTGAAGTCAGACATAATTTTTAGAGTAAGATTTTTACTTAAGAACTCAGATACAAAAATTTACTTTTACATAATCTTCCAATGAAGCAACTTTCAATATCTACTTTCAATATCTACACTAAGAAGAAAGAGTCATTATAAAGATATAAACAAAACTTTGATTAAAATCTAAAAATTGAGATTTATCATTTTTATTTCTCAAATGACACAATGAGACTCACAAAAAAGGATATAAAATTTCAGAAGACCTTGCATTAAAGATCCTCGTAAACCACAGTTACAATTTAATTTACATAAAATTCATAGTTGAATATATGGAAGTGTATAATTTGCAATTAATCAAAATTCTTGATAATACAAGATCCTAATATTAAATAGAGAACCAAAGCAAAATGCATATCACAAAAGAAAGGGCCCTCAATTATTCATCAATGTTCTCGTTGTAAGCTTTTTTTTTTCAGTGTTATGAAGCTGTGGGCCTGGCCTTTTCGGAGGCCCAAGGCCAACCCTACTATAGGACCCCAATACCCTTCCAACTCACTCATTCCTCACTCTTCTGTTTTTCAGAGCTGCTCCTCTTCCTTAAAACACTCCTGGCTGAAGCAAGAGCTCTGCTAGGGCATAGGTTATGTTCTTTTCCAGCTAGCTCCTCGGTTTAATATTCTCAGGTAAGTTGAACTCTAACTTCATCCTTCCCCTTCTCCAGTTAGAAACTTCGATTCTGTCTTACATTCTCCCTGATACCCATTCTCAACTTCGTGAGTGTTCCTTCTCAGCGTTGTAGGTTGTTCCAGAATCTCGTTTGCGCTTACTTGGGTCACCTCTTCTTGC
>Ga0214542_1008357_pt1 | contig 17202 bp, 9 predicted proteins | sample CNSS1metaG_FD_160096 | JGI IMG/M metagenome (GOLD analysis project Ga0214542, IMG submission 160096) | Root nodule microbial communities from cowpea collected in UCLA plant growth center, Los Angeles, California, USA - CNSS1 | ecosystem: Host-associated > Plants > Roots > Nodule | place: USA... | reverse complement strand
AAAATTATAAAAGATAATATATATATATATATATATATATATATATATATATATATATATATATATATATATATATATATATAACTATTCAGAACTCATCCAAATATAAAATAATTTACAATTATTTTCAAACGAATACCCAATTAGTAAGACTTTATTTTTTAAATATTTAACTGTATCTTTATTTAATAGGAAGACATTTTATAATATATATATATATATATATATATATATATATATATTAAAAATAAAAATTAAATAATTTTAAAAAAATTCCTTACTTTTTCCTAATCTAAATAACTTTATTTTTCTTTATTTCATTCATTTCTTTTTATTTTATTAATCCGAAGGTATTAAAAAGAATTTAGATGTGTTTCTTTTGAAATATAAGATAACATGATGATATATTTCATTTTTAGTAAACTCATGCTACTTGAACAAATATAGAGTATAAAGCCAAGAAAAAATTGTATTTAAAGCCTAAATTTAAAAAACAAAATAGGGAGCGAAAATAGCAGTGGTAACTAATAAAAGAAGAAATGACAAAGATAAAAAGATTAAGAAAAAAGAAAACTGCACAGACACTCCTTTCCTTACTAAAGTTGGGTGGCATGAGAGAGGGAGTCGCTGGGCGGAGGCGGTCACCGGAGAAGAGCGGCCACCGTGAGAAGGATTACAAGTGTTTTAGGTTTATTTTGAATACTGCAGCGAAATATAAAAAATTAAAAAATAAAAAGACCCGAAATACCCTTCCGAATGCCCATTAGTTGAGGGTACTTCGAACTTTTCAAGATTCTAAACCCCAAGAAAAATCATTACTGAATTTGAAATGATTAGGGAATACTTTTGCACAGTGAGGTATAGAAAAGTTGTGTTAATTTGTGTGGCTTTTTTAGCTTCTAAGTTTGGTTTGCATGATTGAGACGTAGATGCAATTGTACTTGATGATTCCACTCAAAAATTGAATAATTTGCATCACTCATTTACGTGAGGAAACAAATCACTGTTTTACTTTTCTGGTTATAAAAATTCTCTCATAATTTGGTTTCAAGAGAAATAAATTTCGGTAAGGAAAATACAACAAAAATTGTAGATCAAAGATTCTGACTTGTGATATAGGTTTCTAATTTTTCAAACCTCCAATGTGACAAAAAAAAAAACACTTTTGGTCTCTTTTAATAATTATTTAATATTTTTATTTATTTTTTAGTCATGTAGTCTTATAAAGTAAAATGTGATCCTTTCATTATACTAACATTAATAGCATCGAAAGGGTAATGATCCGACATATACTAATTCAACCACTTATATTTATTGTCTAAATTTTAAAAGTAAAATAAAAGAAATAAAGTTAATGTTGTTTAATTGACAAAAATTAATTGTTAGTATTATATTTGTTTTGTGATTAAAACAGAAAGATATCTTTTTAAAAATATAGAAATTATATTGAGTCAAAAATAAATAAATAAAAAACATTGAATCATTACACTAAATACAAGTACAAAAATGTTATTAAACCTAAAAAAGTACTAAACCCAGATATGGAAGGTGGAAATTTGACTCTCTAAAGAGTGTTAATGGGGAAATTAAATTTCAAATAGGTCTTATTGGAGATTTTTATTTTTTTTTTTATGAAAGGAGTGTCATTTGCGAAACAAAAAAAAATGTTGAAACTTAAGGTGTAAAAGTACTATTGATGATGGCATGAGCAAGCCATTGAGTGAGAAAGTGGTGGTTGGTTTAAGAAAGGGATTTGCACTAATGACCCTATTGGTCTCTAGTGCCATAGTGCGAAATGTGATGAAAAATATGAGTCCATGTTAACCGAAAAGGCTATTATAATGTCCTGGAATTTGTAAGATTCCAGAAAAAGGTTAAACATCCAAAGATTGTTTTCTGTGCTGTACCAAAATTTTGCTTCAAGTTTAGGCTTTGTGACATCACCAAATTTGGTGTAGTTTTTAACAAGCATTCAATTTAAAATATCATGATGACGACCAAGATGTAGAGATTTACTTGCACGAGTGTTTGGTTTCGTTACTTACCCTGAACAAATACTTGTTATTCATTTGATTTTCTCGAACCTTTTTGTTTTTTGGTTTAGAACATGGAGTAGAAACTGTGGAAGAAGAAGAAAAAAAAATGAAACCTTAAATTGTTTTGATCAATAGAGTTGGAAAATGATGATAAATAAATAAAAATCTGCAAATTGGCATATCTAGAAAATAATCGAAATCATTGTATTAAGAACAAAATTGATTACATGTTTAAATAAATATTATTTGTCTCGGGTGAAACAATTTGTCTTTTTATGAGTATGAGATTTTATAAAATAATTGTTGACTATTTCACTAACGTGTTGCGTACTTTTGTAAAATAATTTAAAATAAAAAATAACTTATAAAAATAAATTAAAGTTAAATAATTTTTAAATTAAAATTTAAGATGAATGATTTCGCAACTTATCAAAATTTAAATTCTAAACTCTAAATTTTAAATTCTAATTGATTTATCATATTATCCCTCAACCCAAGCAACCAAGAGTTATTCACCATATTATCCCTCAACCTAGGAAGAAACATCTGACTCCATTCGATGTTGATCACAAACAATGGAATACTCTTGATTCCATTGTACTTTAGTGGATCTACTCTACCATCTCTTTCAATCTTCTCGCCATTGTCATGTAGAAAGGATACACGACTATGGTTATCTAGAATCGTTTGGCTACCATTTTTTAGGACAATAAGAAATCTTGTTTTGTTGCTCTCGAACATGATTTCTCTTCCCCTCACATGCATGGCTTTCCAAATTTTTTTGCATATTGTCAACAACTTAAACAAATATCTGATCAGTTGGTGAATATTGGTACTCTTGTCAACAATCATCGTTTGGTATTACAGCTAGTCTTTGGTTAGTCTAAGCCTTTTGATGGTGTAGCCACCCTTATTTGTCAGAGCAACCCTTTTCCTTCCTTCTTCCAGACACGTTCTATGCTGACTCTCGAGGAATCTAGTCTAGTGAAGATGTAAATCGTTGCTTCTTCTACAGCCATGCACACATTAACCCACATTACCATGATCACTCCTTACAACCATACCCCAATCGTAACTTAAACAATTTTTTTTAGGTCTAACTACAATCACAACAATTTGGGTCGCTCTAGTGGACGCAATTAACATAGTGAATCTTGCTCAAATGGTTCATTTGATTCATCTACTTTTCCCATTATAGCTCCTTCTCCATTATGGCAGCCACCTTAGTCTTTTCCTTGGAATCCCAAGGGTTGAACTCCCCCTCCTTCGGGCATGCCTCCTTGTTCTTATCCCACATCTTAGTGGACTCATCCTTTGCTTAACCCACGACATATAAGATTACCTTATGCCTTCCTTCCCTATCTCTACTTATGACAACTTCATAGATGACACACAACCCTCCCTTGTTCACCCTTGGCCCAACCCTGCCCCGTAACCTTTGCTTAACACACAACCTTTAAATCAATTTATATCTTTTGAAGAACAACCATGCATATATTTTTCTATTAAATTTAATTAAACACAAGTAAAAAATGAAGCTTAAAAATTTCCTAATATACTAAAATCTTACCAACCCTAAATGTACGACTTTTTTATAAACCTAATAACACTGAAGTCCTGCTAACACTACATGACTTTAGTAAGCTAATAACATAAAAGTCATCTCATAGTCACAAATTTAGTTCCACAATGAAGTTGTTTAAAAAATTCACGAGGTTGTGTCATATCATGCATGACACAACTTTGCTTTGAATGAACAAAATAAAAAATAACCCTACAAGTTAACATTAATCAAAGTTGTATCAAGTTGCAACGACTTTCTTCACAACACCAAAGTTGAATCTTTATAACAACGACTTCAACTCAATTAGAATGAAGTAATGTATTCCTAAAATGACTTTCTCCTGAGGAAGTTGCACTAACTTAACACTATTTACCCATTGTCATATCTTTCTTTAAAGAAATTTTGCACCATTTTAATAAAGTCGACATTTAATTACATCAATTTAGTAAAATAGCCTAAAATATTTGACCTCCTAAATTACAATGTTATTATATTTATTTAATGTTCATTATTTAACTAGTTGGTATTAGGGATGTCAACGGGGCGGGTAGGGTATGGGTAGTAACTCCCTCGTACCCTACCCGCTGAATAAATATTCGTCCTGTACCCGTACTCATATTCGTCGAGTATCCATTATGCGAGTACCCACCTAATTTTTTTCATATCCGCGGGTATTCACGGGTATCCGAGGGTATTTACAAAATTATTTTAAAAAAAATATTTAATCATAAATTTAAATAAAATAAAATAAAATATATCACTGTCATAAATTTTAAATAAAGTTCAAATAAATTTAAATTCATACAAGTCAAAATAATTATAAAAGTAAATATTAAATGACCTTTAACACAATAGCAACAAGTCCACTTTCTCGAATTGATTCCTGAAAAATAAACAAATAATAAACCTCAATTGCCACGTGTCAAGTATTTTTATTTTGATTCCATCATTTGACAACAAGCATACTATAAACGACGTCATTGTTTATATAGGGTTTGATGTATATGTCCAATTTCAAAGAAAGGAAAGAGAAGAATATGAAAGGGTGTACCTGGGAGAAGGCAACATACAAATACTTGAAGTGAGAAGAGTGAAGACAAAAGACAAGACGAGATGTGCAGCTTAAAAAAAATTAGGTCAGAATGTTTTTCACATATATATATATATATATATATATATATATATATATATATATATATATATATATATATATAAGGGTATTTTTGTGAATTAAAGTTTAGCGGGTACGGGTATCCACGGGTACGGATACTATGATATCCGTACCCGTCCCGTTAACATGCGGGTATCAAAAATATTCGTACTCGCGAGTAGCGGGTATCCATTTTTAATATTTATTTTCTACCCGTTGCGGGTTTTATCCGCGGATACGCGAGTACGGATTTTTTTTACGTCCCTAGTTGGTATTATTCATCTTGACAATTTATCCTATAGGATTATAGTATTATATTATGACATCTTAATAAGAGAAAAGAAAAAGGAGATATGAAAAATAAATAATGATATTTTCATTTGATTAAATGAAAAACTAAAAATTAATTTTCAAAAACAATAATATTTATCATTTGTATTTTTGAATTTAGTTTTCAAAATAATTTCCTAACCACGTTCCAATTTAAACGTTATACATATATTTCATTGTGAAACCCTTAACTAATGCTATTTTCAAAATGCATTTGTGGGGCATTTTTAACGGTAGTTGCCTCCACTTTTTTTCAAATTCGCTGACTAATAAAAAGTTTCTCAAGTTGTTAGAGAGTAATTGAAAAAGTAATGAGTTGCTCGATTAAGCAGTTTCCTACCTATTCTTTCATACATTACGAAAGGCCTTTTAAAGTAAATTGTGAGATGCATTTGGAAAACTTTAATCTTCTCCTTGTATTTGAAAAGAGAAAAAAAAAAAGAAATAAAGACAAAGAAGAAATAAGGTGTGAAAAGAAAAAAGTACGTTATAAAATAAGTGAATTTTTAGCTATCTCCTTATGCAGAAATAATTAACTTATACATAACAAATAGAAAAATATTATTTTAATATTATGTAATTTGATCATAACGAGGAAGAGGTTAAAGATAAGACCACCAAAAGATTTGCAATGGTAACAAATAATTTAATTAATCACTTGCTAATATTCATATTTATGAATACTTACAACTTATTTAATTATTTATATTTATCAAGTCAAAGTTTATTTAAATATTAACTTTATTTAAACTTGTAATTCATAAATACAAGATACTTGGATTTATAAAAATACATGTCTTCATCCTAATATTTTATAATGTAAGTTTAGTTAAATTTTATCTTTATTTTTATTTGAGTTAATATTTTAAAAATAATTTTGAAATTATTCTATTTAAAATTTATAAAAGAATGTCTGCTGTCGTAATTCATTTGCTCAAAGAGTAAAATCGACAAAGAAAGGTGGTAGTGCTTTGTACTCGTTTTGACACGTTATCATATTTAATTGAAAGATGTGTAAAACTAAATAAAGAGTAATATAATAATACCATTCTTTTTAAACTGATTTCTTCATTTTTTTTCTGCTAAACAAACTACATCAATTTCCTAAACTGTCTCCACTAAACCAACAAGACATAATGTCGCTGAGTTATGATTTTTATGGTTAGTTAAATAGTAAAATAATATGATCATATAAAAAAATATAGTAACTATGACGTAAAAGAAATAAAAGAGGTTAAATATTTTTTTAAACTACTATTAAAAGGGTAATAATACATTAACATTCAATTATTTATTTATTTTATATCTATTTAACACTAATAAAATTATATTTTTAATTTTAAATATAAAATAGTTTTGGAAAAATTGTATGAAAAAAAAATATATTAGGTTTTTTAAAATGTTGGATAGCTGTGGAAAAATTAAATAGTGTTCTTTCTTTATAATTTTTTTCATTCATAATCTATATTTTATGAAAGTTATATAATTTTTTTAACAAATAGAATGTATGTTTTCTATGTATTAATGGAGTTTTGATTAGACTATAATATAAACTTTCACATATTGTTCATTAAAAACATATATTTTACATTATTTTCATAACATACAGAAACTAAACATTTTATAGTTTAATTTTGAAAATTAAATACAATTTTTATAATAATTTAAAATAAAAATACATTCAATTTAAATAAAAGTGTAATGTGAGTTGCTTTCTTTATCCATGTTCATAGTGCATAAGCTCTAAAAGGTAAAATTAGATGTACCCATTTGGATAATCTTATATAAGAATAGAAAAACCAGCATTAAACCGTGACAAGAAAATGAAGAACTAATAAGACAAAGTGAACTGCGATTTGAAGTTGCATTTGCATGCGTGGAACCAAGTGAAGAAGAACAACAACAAAAACAAACATTCTATTCTTTCTCTGTCTTGTTTTTCTTACATTACACTTCACTCTTTGTCTCTTCCACCCTTCGGTTAGCAAGTCTCACACTAAGTTTTTGGCGGGAGATAGACCCCACCAAATTAAAAACAAACCCTTCTTCTCATAAATGCAGCAACCCCTCTTTCCCCTTCTCTCATAAACAACCATCATATAACATAACACAACCATTTCACACACTCATCTCTCTCACAACTTCACATTACACAATCTTTCGTCCGTTCTTACATCCCTCTTCCAAAACGGCGGCGTTCCAATCACCATTCACTTAAAAACAAGCATGACGCCTTCTCTGTTTCTCTTTCATTTTCTTGTTCTCATATTTCACGTTTTGTTCAGTTTCATTCCGGTGCTTTCACTCTCCTCCGACGGCCTCGCGCTTCTCGCTCTAAAGTCCGCCGTTGACCAGCCCTCCTCCGCTTTCTCCGACTGGAACGACGGCGATGACACGCCCTGCGCCTGGTCAGGAATCGTTTGCGCCAACATCTCCGGCGAGGAGGACCCCCGCGTGGTCGGAATCTCCCTCGCCGGAAAATCCATCTCCGGCTACCTCCCGTCAGAGCTCGGCACGCTGCGCTTCCTCCGCCGACTCAACCTCCACGACAACGCCTTCTCCGGCGTCCTCCCGGCGCAGCTCTCCAACGCTACCGCACTCCACAGCCTCTTCCTCCACCGCAACAACCTCTCCGGCCCCATCCCTCTCTCCCTCTGTAGCCTCCCGCGCCTCCAAAACCTCGACCTCTCTGAAAACGCATTCTCCGGCCACATCCCCGACCACCTCGGAAACTGCAAGAACCTCCAGCGACTTATCGTAGCCGGCAACAGATTTTCGGGTGAGATTCCCGCCGGAGTGTGGCCGGAACTTCAGAACCTCCTCCAACTCGACCTGTCCGCGAACGAGTTAACCGGTTCAATCCCTGACGAAATTGGAACCCTAGTTTCCCTCTCGGGCACGCTGAACCTCTCTTTTAACCACCTCTCCGGTAAGATTCCGGCGTCTCTGGGAAAATTGCCGGCGACGGTGAGCTTCGATTTCAAAAATAACAACCTCAGTGGAGAAATTCCCCAAACCGGGTCGTTTTCAAACCAAGGTCCCACGGCGTTCCTTGGAAATCCTAACCTATGCGGGTTTCCTCTTAGAAAATCATGTTCCGGTTCGGACCGGGATTTTTCTCCCGGTTCGGATCAAAACAAACCGGTCCACCGGTCAAAGGGGTTAAGCCCCGGTTTCATTATTTTAATCTCCGCGGCTGATGCTGCTGTTGTGGCCTTCATTGGGCTTGTGATTGTTTATATCTATTGGAAGAAAAAGGATGATGAGAATGCGTGTAGTTGCATTAGGAGAAGAAAGTTTGGCGAAGAGAAAGGGAGTGCGTGTTTGTGTGGCGGATTACCATGCGTTAGTGGGGAGAAAAGTGATGACGATGATGATGATGAAGATTATGAGGTGGAGGGGGCTGAGGGTGAGGGTGAAGGGGAATTGGTGAGGATTGATAAGGGATTGAATTTTGAACTTGATGAGTTGTTAAGGGCTTCTGCCTACGTGTTGGGGAAGAGTGGGTTGGGAATTGTGTATAAGGTGGTGTTGGGGAATGGGGTACCTGTGGCTGTGAGGAGGCTGGGAGAGGGAGGGGAACAGAGGTACAAGGAGTTTGCTGCAGAGGTTATGGCCATTGGGAAGGTCAAGCACCCTAATGTTGTAAGGTTGAGGGCTTACTATTGGGCACATGACGAGAAGCTTCTCATCAGTGATTTCATCTCCAATGGCAATCTGACACATGCCCTTAGAGGTTAGTTCTCTTGCTTCGTTTCACTTAGTGCTTAGTTCTTTTGGTTTGCTTCACTTTTTTTTGTTTGTTAGTTTGTTTTGGGTTGTTGTATTGATGCATTGAGTTGATATTTTGGGTTATTCTCTTCATGCTTTGAATGGAAGTGATCTGAATCGGAGTGATATTGATAGATAACAGTGAGATGGTTTAACGAGACAAAACATTAATTAATGGTTGGTGGGTATTTTTGAACTTGATGCATGACATCTATGGGTTAAAAATGACTAATCATGAGTGAATGAATGATAGATTAATAGTATAATAACGGAAGCATCACATACACATATGGTAGTTTTGTACTTTATTGTCCATGTGACTTGTAAATTAGTCTTAATTTCTTTGCTTAAAGGGAAAGTTTATTTAGTGGTTTGGTTTAAGCTGGTGCTCGTGCTGGGATTTATAAAGTAGGACTTGAGTTCTGTGCAACTTTTTCTTTTTCTTTTTGAAATCGCTCACATTTATATCTAGAATATACTCTACAGTATTATTTTTCAAAAAATATTTATACTCGTTATATTATGACTCGTGAAATGAATTTGTGTAACTCATGACGACCACTGTTTTTCATGAGATAGTAGGTAGGTATTAGTAATTTTATATTGTCCAATATAAGTAATATTTTTAAAAAATTGGTAGCTATGAAGATAGATAGTTTTCTTAAAGAAATCTTCTACAAGTGAAAAAAAAAAACATAGATTTTCACGATACTGGCTATAGAATATATGTGTTTGTTCCGTGATCCGTATTATAACCAAAAGAATGAGTTGAAGCCTCTTGTCTTTCTGACGTTTAATCACTAACAAAACAAAACTTGTTTATCTGCAATGTTTTTTTCCTTTAAAATCTTTGCTTTCCTTCTTTCCCAAGACTTTGAGTCAGATGGATTGGATCTCTTTTTGTTCCTTTTAAATATATCTTACGTTTGTAGGCCGAAACGAAGGGGACACTCACGTTTATGCCTTTCATTCTGGGAAAAAGTTGTGAAAATGGGTGCTTTTTGTTTCATGATTGTTTGATTTATCTTTTAGGTTAAACATTCTCCATTATGAAACACAGTGTTTATATCTTCTTCGTAAGGGTCTATTTATTTTTTCCTTGCTTCCACCGCACCTCTGTCTCAGGCACAATATCATTAAAAGAAAGATACTACGATTACATTCTGTAATGCACTCATCAAACAAGTTCTTAAATTAATATCGCAAAACTGTGTTTCACTTTTTATCAAGTTAGATTCGCTCATCATTGTGTAGTATATTGCAGTAAATTTTTATAATAAAATGTGTTACTTAATGTAGGAAAGTGTATCCTATTAAAGTCAACATAAATTTATAAATTATAATTGCAAGGAAAGTACTTTACAATGATCTGCATTTGCATTCTGTACCAAATGCTACAAATGATTTTCTCTAATGTTCACACTCCACTCAATTTGACTGCAGGGAGAAACGGTCAACCATCTACAAATCTTTCATGGTCCACCAGGCTGAAAATCGCAAAAGGAACAGCGAGGGGCTTGGCGTATCTCCACGAATGCAGCCCAAGAAAGTTCGTCCATGGTGACATCAAACCCTCCAACATTCTACTTGACAACGACTTTCAACCCTACATTTCTGATTTCGGCCTGAACCGTCTGATCAGCATCACCGGCAACAACCCCTCCACCGGTGGATTCATGGGTGGAGCTCTTCCTTACATGAAGTCTTCCCAGAAAGAGAGAACCGACAATTACAAAGCCCCTGAGGCTCGTGTCCCTGGCAGCAGACCCACCCAGAAATGGGACGTGTACTCATTTGGGGTTGTGTTGCTTGAAATACTAACTGGGAGGTCACCGGAATCATCTCCCACCACATCAACTTCCATGGAAGTCCCTGACTTGGTAAGGTGGGTGAGGAAAGGGTTCGATCAAGAAAGCCCGTTGTCTGAGATGGTTGATCCATCGCTGCTCCAAGAAGTGCGTGTTAAGAAAGAGGTGCTGGCTGTGTTTCACGTAGCTTTGGCTTGCACTGAAGGAGACCCTGAGGCTCGGCCAAGGATGAAAACTGTGTCTGAAAATCTTGATAAGGTTGGAACGTAACGTTCAAACTTTGCAGTGTGCTAGCTCTATGACTCAGTCTGAGATGGGAATTTATTCGAAAGATCCACTTCAATCTAACAATGCATTTCTGTGGTAACTCAGAAGGTTTTATGCTTGGCATCAACATGGTGCTGCAAATCCGTTCCTTCAATCTCGGATAAGCCCCTTTTACATTTGTTTCTGGAAATGAATTAATTTTTTTTGAGAGCTGTAATTATCGCTTATGTCTCATTCTCATTTTATTATTTTTTTGTTAGAGGAAATTGTTAGATATTTTAATTTTTATTCGTATTAGTTTTCCTCCAAAATGTTATTGCAATACCATAATATCTTGCATTTTATCATTTGAGTTTGCAATGTAGTTCTCAGTGATATTGTGCATGTACGGCTGTAACAGTTTGGGTCTAGGAATGGGATTATTTGGAGATGAGAACACTTTAATAATTCTCACAATCCCTGTATCTTGCATATTTTGGATTGAATTTGAGCATTTTTATTCGACGGATTTCTTCTTGTATCTTCGAGATTTCTTTTGTATTTTAAAAAATATTTCAAATTACAAAATTATTTTTTGATCATTTAATCACAAAATAACATAGATCATGTAAGGTCCACAATTTTCTTATTATTATACCCTAAATTGTAAAGGGCTGCCTCAATCTTATGGGTCTAAGGGTTGACCCAAAACGAATTATGACCTAATCTGTCCTAACACTCACTTTTACTCATTCACAGAAATGTAGCTGACTCCCTCAACTTTCCCCAAAAGAGCATTGTTAGGGTTTGCGCTATCTTGATCAAGCAAGCTCAACTTCGTTCCCGTACTCCACGTAAGTTACTCCTTAGCTAATACTAATCTTCCTCCAGCTACGCTTTTATAATCCTAGTTAGGGTTTCGTGGTAACCTTGTTTTGGTTTTATTCTACCGTTTGTTTCCAGTTTTGGGTCTGTCCATAGAACTGTGGTGCTCACGGTTGCGTATCAAAGTTCCTGCTAGCTTTTCCAGGTAAGGGAAGTTAGAACCCTCTTGTTTGTTTGGTGCGATTGTTGTTGTTTTGCATTTCTTTCGTGATTGATTGAGCTTGTATGCTGCTGTGGATGTATAGGATGGTTGGCATTATTGTTTGGGTATGAAAATATGTCTGTGGCAGGGAGAAATAGTGGCGAGGTCTGATACTCTCGCCCAAGCAAGCTTGTCTCGCTTAGGCGAGACTTGCAGGAACAGGTCAGGGCTGCACTCGAGCTCTCGCTCAGGCGAAAGCTCTTGTTTTGAGCGAGGCACTATTTCGTCCAGGCGAGAGACGCTCACTTAAGCGAGAAAGTGTGAGAGCCTTGGCATGTTGCTCCTGTTTTAGCTCAGGCGAGGAACCTCACCTTTAGGCGAGGGGTTGTCTCGCTCAGGCGAGGAGGGCTCGCCTAAGCGAGCCTGCGAAAGTTTCCTAGCGCCCTCGCGATCTCGCCTAAGCGAGGGTACTCCTCTCGCTTGAGCGAGGGCTCTTGGCTTAAGCGAGATCTGCTGCAGGTTACGCTATTTTTCTTCGCTTGGTTAATTGGAATGTTTGATTTATGTTATACTCTATATAATGCATGAGGCCTGCGAAATGAAATGCATGGTATAAGTTGTGGTTATAAATTGGATTGATGTGATTGTGTGATCTTGGCATGTGAAACAAATGAGATGGTTGGTATTATGGTGGCATGGTATTGGCATGAGATAAAATTCCACAACTATGGTTTGAGAATAATGGGTTGGTATGGATTCGCTGGGAAAATGAAAGAGGTGGATTAAAAAGAGCTGGTATGAGATATATATGTATATGCATGATAAATCTTTCTTGATTGATTGAGTATGATTGGTCTGTGTCAGTGCGTAATTCCTTGGAATCTCTAAGTGAGATTTCAGGGTCATGTTTCAGTGGTCGGGACGTAATTCCATGACCCCTGTTAGTGGGTGTTCATGGTGGTGCCCCATCCGTATAATTTGGTAAGGATTCATGGTAAAGTTGCATCCTGACACTCTAAGGAGTCAGTTAGTCTCACTTAGAGTGGACTGACTCTTGTGGTGAGAGTAGCCAGAGGCTCGAAACTCATTCAGGGGGGATTGGAAACATTGTAACACTGGTAACACTTAGCTCGGGGGTGAGCAGAGATATCCACCACAAGTGCAAGCATCCGCTGAATCCGACTAAATTATACATATCCGGATGAGTCGAATCAGAGTCTAGTGTATTGCTTGAGAAAGTCATAACATGTTGGGATGATATATAAATCCTGCTTGGATTGGGTAATAGTATGTGACCGCATGATAATTCATTTTCTACTCTAGCTTACCCTTGCTTGTTTGATTGCTTGTATGTTGTTCTTTTACTTTTGCGATGATCATCAATTTACTGATGGGAGCAGATCCGAGAGGTACTCGAGGTCAATAGGGAAGGGATGATTCCGCTACATAGTCTACCTGGACTGGAATTCTTTTATTTGGGCTTTTCCTCTAAGGTTACGGCCAATGTTCCGTTTTGGCTTTTGGTGTATTATCAACTACTGTTGTTTTGTCATTGTACCGGTTTGGCATGGTGGTGTGCCTTTTATTGTCGGACTTTCTTGGATAATTGTAAAGAGTAAGTTTTAAACTCCTGAACCGTATTTCTATATTATTTTATGTGATACTTCCTTTAATTAGCTTTATTAATTAAATGAAGTGTTACAGATCGCGCTCTCCTAATTATCTTCATATATCGATTTTGTGATGTCGACATTCAGCAAAAATAATTTAAACTTCCAAATGTCAAAAAGAATATGTACATAAAGTCGACTTCCAAATATATAAACACCGGAAGTTGACTTTCAAATATATATATATATATATATATATATATATATATATATATATATATATTTTTTTTTTTTTTTATATAATATTTTTTTTTTTTTTATATAAAAAAAAAAATATAATATATATAAATTTTTTTTTTTTTTTTTTTTTTTAAAATATACATTAAAAATTATGAAAACATAAAAGATAAATAAATAAATAAAATAAAAACATTTAAAATTTCAAAAACATAAACTTTAGATAAAATTAAAAAAATTAAAACAAAATTAATATTTTTAAAATTTTAAATTTAAATATTTTAAATTTAATTTATTTCTTAAGTATTTTTAATATATATTTAAAAAATAAACTAAAAATTAATATATATATATATATATATATATATAATTTTATTTTTATATAATGTATTAAAAAATAAATTAAACTAAAAAAAATAAAAATAGATAAATTTTAAATTAAAAAAATATGAACAAATATATATATATATATATATATATATATATATATATTTCAAAAATTAATTTTTAGTAATATAGACTTTCAATAATATATTTTTGACATCCAAAGTATTTTTTGTTAGAAGTTGACATTTAGAAGTAATTTTGGAGTTTGTGTTCCGTGATTTTATTTAAATGGTCAAGGAGTATTTTTAAGATCTGAAAAAAGTTTGGAGGTGCCAAAAATATTTTGGAGATACAAGAAGAAAGTCGCTTTCTTCAAATGCAAAGCGATTGTGAAAAAGTGTCCCCCACATGCAACATTTACATCTTTAATTCCAACCATTCCTGCTCCTGGCAACTCAGATTCACTTTTCTAGTTAATTATTTCTTTTCAACCCTTGAAAAGTTGGCTCCATCTAATTAGATTTCTCAAAATGGTTTCTTTTTCTATTTATTTATTTATTATTATTATTATTTTATTGTACATATTTGAGATTATCTTGGTCCATAATAATCGAAATCGTTTTATCACATGAAATATCAAAACGATCTCGACTTACATCTACTCAGGATCATATCAGACAATCATGTATATTTGCTTGACATTATTTCGTCATATGATAGTTGGGATCAATATCAGAGAAGTCAAAAAAATTCGTATCCATGAGTATATGTGAAAAAAATTCGCAATGGATAAAAAATGGATATTGTAAATGGATACTCGCGGAATAATAGATAGGGTATAAATTTATATAGATTTATAAATTTATATTTCAAATATTTGTATAGTATATATCAGTAACTTCTATACAAATGTTAGTGCTAGTTTAAAAATAGGAATTTTATAAATTCCAATATAAAATTTTAAAACAATTTAAGATAAATATATTTAAAATTTAATGAATTTTATAAATTTAAATAACTTAATAATTTTAAAGATATTTAATACAATTATAGATTTTAATAAAATTATCTTTATAATATTTATATAAAAGTTAAATTTGATCTCAAGTAGAAAGACAAAATTGCTCAATTTTTGTTAAAAAGGACTAAATTGAATCAAAATAGTAAATATAAATACCAAATTAGAAATAAGACAATAAATTAACACGTGATACAAAGTTAGATGTGACCAAAAGAATTTGTTTAAAAATAATAATAAAAAAAACTCACGAATAGATTGATACATAACAGACATTTAATATTGTTGGTATAATATTAAAAGAAATAACTTAATTGTTATAATTTTTTAAAATAAAAACTCAATTGAGTTCACTCAAATTATAAAAATCTATTTGAGATTTTCAAACAAACTAGGTTTTGACCTGTGAATACGCATGGGTCTTTGTTTTTTTCTTAATTATGTGTTAAGAAAATATTAAATAATTATTATATTTAAAAAAATAATTAATTTATATAATATTATTAAGTGTTATAATTGTATTTGATTATAAATATATATTTAATTTTATAATTTTGTATAATTATATATATATATATATATATATATATATATATATTATTTAAAAAATATAATAATATTATATTATATTAATAATAATTCTATTTTTAATATTTATAATATCCATAATAAAACAATATTGTTGTACGATTGAAATTTATATATTATATTAAAATAAAATGTATATAGACAGATCATTATCAAATTAAGACGTTGGTATATTGTGCATTATGAATCATATACAAAATAAAATTACAAATTGGAGTTGATGAGATTAAATGTTTTTAACAAAAACATAAATATAAAATCTTAAACTAATATTTAAAATTAATTGACCATATGAAACCAATATTAACCAGAATATATATATATATATATATATATATATATATATATATATATATATATAAAAGGTTTAGAATAACATAAAATGTGTATATACAGATTATAGCTAAAATACAATGTAGAAACATTATGTATTATGAATTTCGTGCAAAACAATAATAATAATAATACTAGATATATATTATTAATAATAATAATTTAAGTAATAATAACAGTAATAATATAATAATAATAATAATAATATTACTGATAATAATGACAATAATATATATTTATTAATACTACTCATATTAATAATAACAATAATCAAAATTTATAATTAAACCTTTGAGTAATATATAAAGTTAAAATTAAGTGCATATGGAATCAAAGTTTATGTTAGAATTTGTTAATAGTAGTATTGATATAAAAACTTTAATCAATATTTAAAATAAATTCGCGATATGGAATCATAAAAATATTAAGTTAAATATAAATCACAAAAACTTTAACCAAGATTTAAATAAGAGGTTGGTATTGTTTGTTATCATGTATAAAATAAAAATAAAAACGGAGTTAATGATGTTAAAATTTTAACAAAAGCATAAATATAAAAACATAAACCAGTATTTAAAATTAATTGGATATATATATATATTTAAAAGGTTTAAAATACATAAAATGCGTATACACAAATTATAACTAAAATAAAATATAGAGACATAATAATAATAATAATAATAATAATAATAATAATAATAAATATTCATTAAAAATGATAATAATAATTTAAATAAGAATAATAATATAATATTAATAGTACTACTAATAACAATAATAATAAATATTTATCAAATACTAATCATATTAAAAATAACAATAGTCAAAATTTATAGTTAAACATTTAAGTTATATATAAAATTAAAATAAAATACATATACAATATCATTTTCTAAATAAATAAATTGTAGCGATGTTGTGTGAATTCTATATAAAACAAAACTACAAAACCAAGTTTAGGTCAGAATTTGTTAAAAGAAGTATACATACAAAAACTTTAACTAATATTTAAAATAAATCGATCATATGAAATCATAAAAATGTGAAATTAAATATAAATTATTCTGTGCAAGAGTCATATATATATATATATATATATATATATATATATATATATATATATATATATTTCTCATTAAAAAAGATAAAATAAC
>Ga0214542_1008355_pt1 | contig 17209 bp, 11 predicted proteins | sample CNSS1metaG_FD_160096 | JGI IMG/M metagenome (GOLD analysis project Ga0214542, IMG submission 160096) | Root nodule microbial communities from cowpea collected in UCLA plant growth center, Los Angeles, California, USA - CNSS1 | ecosystem: Host-associated > Plants > Roots > Nodule | place: USA... | reverse complement strand
TCTAGCCTAGCCTTGTAGTGGCGTGCTTCTCACATTTTTACCATTTCTTTCCTTTCCATTTTATGTTTTCTTCTTCCTTTAATTGTTCTTGGTTTTCTATGGTTTATGTGCTTTCCATTTCCTTTTCATTTTGAATCAATCCAGCATCTTCTTCTCTTGAGCTTTGTGAAAGGAACCTTCACATCTAGATAGCTTGCTATCTTAATGTCCAGTGGGGATTTCACTTAGCTTTCTTAATCAACCAACACCATATTCAATAATCTTAAAAGAAAACAACATAATCCTTCATCATTTGGTATCTAGAGCCTAAGTTATCTTGAATATTGTGTTTTTCATGTGCTAACCTTGTCTTGTTGTAGTGATCATGGTATGGTTCAAATCCACTTCCATGAAACACAAAAACAATGCTGGCAGAAAACGTAACGATTTTAAAATAATAAATTGCACCAACTCAGCGGTCCAAAAAATACCTTTTTCGTGTCCAAAGAAAGCTCTTTGAGTCTAGTTTCCAGAAAAAAAAGAACCAATGCATTTGGAGTTTTGTGGAGAAAGTTATGATCAAATTAGTCAGCAAAGGTCAGATCTGTCAAGAATACGTGAATCAGCGTTTTCAGGTTCTGTTGTGGCAGTTTGGCTACGGTTTTTGCACCTCTTTAAGCTCCTAAATGTGGTTGGATAACATGTCTTTGCATGCTTAGTCTTTGAGCCTCAAATCCATGATTTTAAATGCATGATTGCTACATGTTTGTGTCTTTGTGTATGTCATGTTGAGTCTTTAAATGTGCCTAACTTTTGCTTGAGTCATATGTCATATGTTAACTTGAAGTTTTCTTGTTCTTGTTTTTCCAAGTATTTGAATCTTGCATTCACTTTATGTCTTGCTTTATGTATGCTCCATGAAATTGATTTTGGCCTAAAACTTGAGGAACTAAGTGTCCAAGCCACCTAAAACTCTTTCTCACCATTTTATGAAACTAATTGTGGAAAGAAGAAAATTTTGCACCAATTTTTGCCTAAAAATCGAGAGCAATCGTGCTCCTTGCTTAACTAAAAGTGTGTTTTGCACTAGGTGTTATGCTACTAGTTTTTCATACTTGAGAATTGGGTGATATTGGCTAATTAGTTCCATGCTTTAACTTGGTTATGAACTTTCTTGGTGTATGCATAACTTGAGACTTGGTAGTGCATGTCAAGTATTTTCCATAGAGTCTTTAAACATGTGTTTTTCTTGTTTTTGTCTTGTTAAAGTTTTGTCACATAATTTTCCCATCTTAGAGTTTCGCTTTCCTTGTTTTTGTGCTTTTCTTGCTTGTCACCAGGTGTTCTTTATTTTGTCTTAGTAGTTTTCTTTTCTTGAAACTCTTGGGGTGTTGTGGCCGAGCCACTTGTCTTGCAATTGAAAGGTTTTGAACAAGTTTTTAAAAGTGTTTTATTCACTCCTTTGATGGATTTTTGAGTGCTACCCTTGCCTTGTTACTTTGGGAGTGTGATCTAAACACTTGGGTTGCATTTTGGGTTAGAATTGGTCTCGATTTTCATGTTGTCAAACCCCTAATCCATTTATTTTGTCTCGGCTTTAAGTGTTTTGTTGTAGGAATCATGGCAAGTTCATCAAATGCACCTACTCCAAACAAAAACAATACATTGATGAGATTGCTTTGGGATTTGAAGTTGTCTAGGAAGGAGTCCTTTGAACAATTGAAAAAAGATAAGGAGCAAAGTGACATAAGAATCCAAGAGCACATTCAAAGGCTTGAAGCTAGAGAGCAAGAAAGAGAGTCTAGGAAAAGAGGGCTTTCTAGGCGCAACCCATCACAAAAGAAGAAAACTCCAAAGATTCCTAAGTTCTATGGTGGAAGTAATAAAAAAATCTTCCTTGAATGGGAAGCTAAAGTTGAGAAAATTTTCAATGAAAATCATGTAAATGATCAAGCACAAGTTGATCTAGTAGTTTTAGGACTTTTGGAGTAATGCCAATACTTGGTGGCATAAAGTTTGTAAGAATTATGACCAAGGGCCACCCACGGCTTCTTGGATGGACATTAAAACTCTTATGCGCGTTATACTTATTCCTCCCTCTTATAGGAAGGAACTTCTTTTGAAGGTCTAAAGGCTTCACCAAGGTCCTATGAGTGTGAGTGAGTACTTTAAGGAATTAGAGTCTCAAATACGTAGGGTTGAAATAAAAGAAACTAACAAAGAGAAAATAAAAAGATTTGTAAGTGGTCTTAAGAGAGACATACAAGACAAAGTATAGTTGTATGAGTACTGTTGGTATCGCGCAGCGGAATGTTTAAGCGTTTGGACAAAAACCAAGAAGGGGTGAATTGGTTTTAAGTAATAAAATTAATATTTTAAAATTTTTCCAAAATTTTTTAAATTAAATATTAATTTCTTTAAACACAATAATAGATGAAATAAAGAGATAGAGAAGAAGATTGAACAAGAGTATTTATACTGGTTCAAATCAAAAGATCCTACGTCCAGTTGTTAATCTCTTCAACTAAAGAGATTAACTAAATCACTAACAAATATCAGATTATAAACAGATAATAAAAGAGTAAGGAAAGAAAACACCTCTCTTAAATAGACAAGAGATGAACACCTTTCTCTGAATCACACAGAGAACCTTGGTCTTAGCTTTCCTAGCAACAACAGCAACACTCAATCTCCTAGAATACCTCTCAGGAAAAGTTATCGCTCTACCCATACTAGGTTTTTCAAAGCTTCTTTTAAGAAACTTAGATAACTCTCTTTGTAGTCACAACACTAGCACTCTAGCTTCTCAAAAAGGTAAGTTCGAAGTAACTCTGATGTTCCTTAAATAGGGGTTCCAAAAATTAGGTCAAAAACTGAACAGCCGCGGTCAAACTGACAAGGATAATCGATTATCACTAGTGATAATCGATTATTCCAGTGCATTTTCTGAAAACAAAGTTTTGAGCAGATAATCGATTATCAGAGGTGATAATCGATTATTCCAGTGCTTTCCTGAAAAAATTGACTCAGCTCAGGATAATCGATTATTCTAAGTGATAATCGATTATCACATTGATTTTTCGAGAAATATCAGATTTTTGATCTTTGCATGTTGATTCTAACTAATCTAATTACTATTTACAAGATAGCTTTAAACATTAAAATACATGTTCTTCAAATTGACTTCCAGATGACTTTTAGGCTTCTTTTATCATCATCAAAATCTTGCTTCAGCATTAGACTTGTATTTTCTTTTGCCAACAAGTACTCCATTGTTGAAAATGTTTTCACACTTGCCTTTGGGAATGAAATTCAATTGAAAAGAAAAAGAAGGGCAAAGAAGAATTACTCACCCAACCATTACTTAGTCACTCATGGAAGGGAAATGATAAAAAGAAACATGATAAATTCCCTTCTAACTCTCACCAAGAACCACCAAGTAAAAGTAAGTCCCTAAGTGATCACATTAACCATTCCACTTCTCCAAGATCAAGTTCCATTAAATGTTTTAAATGTTTGAGTAATAATCACATTGCTTTAAATTGCCCAACAAAGAGGACCATGATCTTAAAGAAGAGTAATGATGTTGAGAGTGAACACTCATCTCCCTATTCTCTTTCAAAAGAATCTTCTTCCTCTAGTAAAACTAAAATTTGTGAGAAAGATCCTATGTTATTAAGATGCATGATAGATCAAGATCAAAGTGAGCTTGAGCCAACTCAAAGAGAAAACATTTTTCAATCTAGATGCAAAATTAATAAATAGGTTTGCTCTTTAATTATTGATGGAGGAAGTAGTACCAATGTAGCTAGCACAAGGTTGGTGGAAAAGTTTAGCTTAGAGACCATTCCTCATGCTAAGCCCTACAAACTTGCTTGGATAAGTAAAGAGGGAGAAATAGATGTTAATAAACAAGTCCTAATTAACTTCTTATAGGAAGCTACAAAGATGAGGTCTCATGTGATGTTGTTCCCATGGAAGTCACACATATCTTACTAGGTAGGCCATGTCAATTTGATAAACAAACTTTACATGAGGGTCATACCAACCAATACATTTTCTTCAAAAATGGGAAAAAGAACACTTTACTACCTCTATCACCTCAAGAAGTTAATAAGGATAGAATATAGTAAGAAAAGATAAAGAAGAAAAAGAAAAGGGGCAAGCTTTCACTAAGGTGTTACTTTCCTACAAAAAAAGTTTTCCAAAGCAAGATATGTATCACCCTTCTTTCTCTTCCCAAGCCAAAAAAGAAGCCCTAAAGCACAAGCAAAAGAGGAAGAGTGATCTAGAAAAGAGGGATGGCCTAACCAAATCTAGGAGTAATACTCTTAGAAAGGATGGAACAAGAGCTCATAAAAGGGAGGCGCAAATCCTACCCTAAATCAAGTCAAGCTCCATCTACAAAGGCTTAAAGAATTTGTGGACAAATTCTCTCCAAGGAGGGGAGGATGATGAAGGATTGACCCCAACCAAGGATGGAGGCACATGCTTAAGAAGACTAAGCATGTTTAGAAAGGAAGTTTACTAATCCTTCATCCATGTTTTTTATTATCATTATGTTTGAAATTCCCTAAGTTGACTTAGTTGAATAAAGCTTAGTTGACTTGTTGACCTTTGACTAGGTTTGACTTGTTGACTAGAGTTGACTTGACTTAAGCGAACATGCTAATCCTTATTTATGTGTTTTGTAGATTTAAGTAAGGTTAATTGTGGTGGATGATCTGGCGCAACCCTAGTGGAGAAGAGGACATGATATGGAGCATAGGTGGAGGTGAGAGAAAAGGCAAAAAGCATAAAGTAAAAGGGATAAAGCAAATGTACCTGTGTACCTTTGGTCCCCTTTGTTTTTAGCACACTTGGGCCACTTTTTGGAGACATATAAGAATAAAGTTTTAGTTGCATAAATGTTCTGTGGATATTTTGAAGTGTGTTAGTTCAGCTGTAGCTAAGTTGAGCTCGTAGAGGTGTGGAAATAAATCGATTAAAGCTTCATGGCACCTTAAAGATAAATCCAAGAAAAGAAATTATCAAAATCACAAAAATCCAAGCCAAGCACTGCATGAAGAAGGCGAGAAAAGCTTGAAAAAGTAAAGAAGTTTGGCTAAGCCAAGAAAAGAGAAGAGGCAACAAAAAATGGACCTTGTAGTTTTCTCTATCCTTTTCCAAAAAAAGGCTTCGATAATTCATAAATATTTATGATAAAAGATAATTTGGAGAAAATATATCTTTAAATATCTTATTTGATATTTTTAAATAATTATCTTATTTAATTATATCATAAAATATCAAAAGATAAAAATTTCCCATTCTTTTTAAATATGGCAAGATCTTTTTAAATATTTTTAGATCCCCACAACAAACAGATATATCTTGAAGATATTGGATTATTTAAAAGGTAATGGGAGGAGATTGCGAATGATTTGAAAAATTAATGCAAATATTAGTTGGTGATAGTTTATCAAATATCTTTAAGTAATTAATCTATTTAATTATATCATAAATTATCGACCAACTACATTTGTCAAGTAGTTTTAAAATTGGCTATATCTCTCCAAATATTTTTAGATTTTCATAACGACTACAAAGATAAATTATGTTTATGATTATTTTAAAGATATTTGAGAGATTTTAGCAATAAAAAAGCCTAGTCCAAATCCTATATAATTAGACCAAAGGATAAGTGCAAAACTTCGAAGTTTAGGAACCCTTAGGGGCCTAATTTCTTTCTATCTTTCCACCCTCTCTTCTTTTATTTTTATTTTGATTCCATAAAGTGCTAAGCTTTGAGAGTTTGTTCTTTTTATTATTGTTATGGTTTTCATTCATCTATGTCTTTTATCTTTCAATCATATAAAAAATAATGATTTTACATGGTAACTAATTAGCGAAGTGTTTAAATCTATATGCATGTTGATCATATGAGTCCATTGGCGGAAGAAGGTTATGACATAGGGGAGCCATGGCTCCCCCAACCATTTTTTTTTTCCTTTTTTTTATTTATTTAAAAATAATATTTAATATTATTATTTTATTTATATTAATTGATTTTTATTTTATTTTAAATTTTACATATTTAAAAAAATATATTTATATATTATTATTTTATTTATATATTATTACTTTATTTATATATTATTACTTCATTTATATTAATTTTATTTGGATTTTTTTCTAAATTTAAAAATCACGTTTTTTTTCTCTATTATAATTTCTTATACTTTTTTATTTGGTTTTTCTCTTCCGTGCTTCCATTTCTTTCTCTCATTTTATTTTTATCTCAATTTTCATCATCATTTCCTTATTATTTTCAAAATTAAATTGCATTACGACAAAATTGAAGAGTTAATGAACATTTTGGACTGAGCAATTTCTTCTTGTGAGTAAGTTCATTTTTTCCCTTCTTTTTTTTAAGCAATTTTGTTTTCCTCTTCTATGTGGCTTTTCTATGCTCTAGGCATATCTCTATCTGTTAGAGATCATAAAATCATGCTTTAATTGTTGATCAAACTCTTCTTTGTGTAGATAGAGCTATTTTAGGCTTTGAAGTTGTGTAAGAGAAGAGCAAGATTAGGAATCTACTCTAAGGTAAGGGAAGCTAATCATTTAGAAGTTATTAGTTTTCTTAAAATATTGAGTCTTGCTTTTAAGATTTAATTTGAGGTATTCATAATTTTATTTTATTTTTTGTAAAAGAATTGACAAATTTATATTAGAAAAAATATGATAAAGAGTAAAAGAATTGATTCTTTTTTCAAGAGGAAGACTTGTGATGAAGATGAAAAAAATGCATCTACATCGTCTAAAATCGAGAAACTTCATGATAATCCAAATATTGAAGAAAACGAAAAACAACTCTCTTTAAGGTTCCTAAAGTTACATATAATGAATTTGAAAATACTTTAGAACGTGATCTGGGGAAGCCTCTTCAAATCTGACAATACCCACCAAATCAAATTGATGAGGTACGAATGGCTTATCTAAAATGGGGTCCATATCAAATGCATCTAGAAAATTATCCGTTGTCTGGAAAGATGATCATCCAAGAAGATTTCAGTACACATGGTTTAGCTTATTTGCTTCATGGTTAGAGTATTCACCATTAAAAGATGCTACATATTGCTTACCGTGCTATCTTTTTAGTAAAAAACCAAGCGGACGACCTGACTCAGTTGTTTTCATTGTTACATGTAATTGAGTTTATTTTTATTGAATTCTAATTGGCAATAAGTTGATTGTCGTTAACATGTTTTAACTTTTTGAATGTTTTTTTATAGGTTTTAAAAGTTGGAGGAACATTTTGACTAAAGATAACTTTTGTTTGTTTTTATATATTATTGTTGATGATAAACTTTATATTACTCTTTCATATATATTATTGTTTGGATTATATTGTCATGAGTGCTTATTTTGAATAAAAAATGATGTAAGAATTAATTTTTTTTAATTAAAAAAATAATTTATATATAACAAATATAATTTGCCCCCCCTAAAATTTTTGATCAAGTTCCACCACTGTATGAGTCCATGGGTTTTTCAATCTAATTTAGACTTTGATTTTATTTAGAAACTTTCATGTGATTAAATGAGTTTTTACCAATGAACAACAACTTTTTTTTTCTAAGTTTTCAAACAATGGATTTCACTTAAGTTTGGGTTTAAGCCATGGTACTCTTGGATTAGCTAAGAGTTTTCGCAATCAATCTTAGTTAGTATAATGTCTTTGATTTCCTAGTTAAGCTCATTTTACTGTGTAGTTACTGCTTAAGCTTGATTATGTTTTTCTGCTACGTTATTTCTAGTTTTATTTTTGTTATGTAGTTCCATAAATCTGTTGTTTTCCATTTCTCAAGCTTATTTAGTTTAAGTTTTCAGTTTATTTTTGTGGTTTACTGTTCTAGTTTAGTTCTCAAGCTAATTGTTTGATACTTTGTTTTGTATCGTCTAATGTAATCATTTTACAACTTCATTTTATAGTTTTCCTTTATTTGCCTCTTCAATTTAAATTTAGTCTTTACTTTTCTCTGTTTTTAAGTTGTTCAAATCTGCCAGCCTTTAAGTACAAAATAATAAATTTTAATCAATGAACTCATTGGATTTGTGTTGCTTGGATTGACCTATGTTGACCTTAGATTTTGTTTGATCAAGTTTGTGCGACCAAACTTGCATTATCAAAATGGCATCGTTGGTGAAGAAGACATGCCATTGAGTCTCTTTGATCGATTTTCTTTCTTTTCTTTGCTTATAATGTCTTTCCCTTTTTATAATCATTTTGCATATGGAAGTTATTCTGAGTTTAATCTTGCTCCACAAATTTTGACAAGCATTGCGATGAAAGGGAGTTGCAGTTTTCTTTGCCATATAATGAACAATCATTCCAACCATATTTTGATGAGCCTTTAGAGCCTTGTGAGGCACAATTTTTCCAACAACAACCCTAATTTTCTGAGCCATATTATAATCACTCTAATGAACCACATTTTGAATAACTTTTTGAACCATATTATAACAATTCTTTTGTCACATTTGCAGTCACAGGTGTAGTACAATGCGGGCCTCTTAGCTGAAGAGATCATAAGACAAATAACTGATAGATTGAGTCAGATGGTTGCACAAGTTGAACAGAATGTGGTGGCCACTGCTCAAGACCTTAAGACCCAAATTGGATAGCTAGCTATTGAGATGAATGAGTTGAAACAACAGGAATATGTGTAGTAGTTTGAAGAAAAGGACCTCCATGTGGAAAGTAAAGAGAAAAGGCATTTGGACCTATTGGAGCAACTTGAAAAACCTACAGAAATCATGCAACATGTCATTGAAGAAGAGGAGGAAGAATTGAAGTTGAAACCACTTCCAGAATTGAAAGAAGAAGAAAAACGACATGAATCTAAAAACAACGTAGGTATGGATTTTGATTTATCTAAGCTTTCAAAAAATTTTACTGCATGTGCTTGTGATTCTAGTTTCTACAACTATTTGTGTCATAAATGATTTTCCAATTTTTTATGCTGGTGATGTTGATGTTCATTATGATTTGAGCAATCTAATTCTGATTTTGTTGTTGCTAATGCTAGTCTTAAGGATTCAATTGTGGTTGTCGATGATCATGATTCTAAAGTTGTTGGTTCTGATTTTAAGGCTTATCTTGATCTAAATGAAACTTTTAATGTTGGTGCTAATTTTGTTCAAGCAATTCACACCAATCTTCATTTATAGCTGCTGATTTGAAGCCACTGTTGCTACTAGAAGCTGTCATAGATTCTACTATAGGGTTAATTGATGTTGCTTCATACGTGAAAACATCTTCACTAGATAAGGTGTTGCTGTAACGGCAATAGAGTGACTGGCAAAATCATCTTAGAAAAAGCATGGACGGATTGAGAAAAACTATTGAGCGTGAGAATGCAACACTTCAGAATCAACTTCCAACCTTTGTTTTCAATTTTAGAAGTAGAATGTTGTTATTTTCTTTAGTTTGTGTGATTTAAAATAGTAAATATAGTATAGTGAATAGCATAGTAGAAAATAGTTGTATTACATAAAAAGGAAAAAATTTGAATTTAGCTTGCTGTTTTAGTGTAGGTTAGTTTAGTTTTATTTCTTTCTTCATTAGTTTTCTAAACAAAGTTTTTTTCAATTCACATTTGTTGTTTTTAGTTTTTTTTTTTAATTGATAGTTAGTTGTTTTGCTTTTCTTTTTTTTTGTGTTTCTAGTTTAAGCTACATTACTGTTTGGTATATTTTGTTGTAATTTTTTACCACTATTGATGGCAAACGCCATAACAATGGCCAAATGCATATATGTGGATGGACTTTATCTGTGGAAGGCGAGCTTCATCCATGGAAGGTGGATCCAAGCCTTTTTCTTTTGGGCATGTAGTGTAGGTTTCTAGGCCTAGAGGAGATGAGTCCTAAGGAAACACATAAGTTTAGTGTTTTACCTTAGCTTAGTGCGCAAGGTTGCTCCCAAGCCTCTCATTTGTGCACCACTTGTAGGAGAGATCTTGCCACATGGAAAATATTTCTAGAAGCTTGTGGGCCCCCTTAACAGGGGTGGTCTCCAAATTTCTCTTTCTTCTTTTTTGTGAGACACATGTTATTGCCACTCGACAAGGTACCATTGGCATATGTGTCTTCCTTGGTTTCCATGTTTGAAGAATTAGGATTTTTACTCTCCTTTTTGGAGACACCTCTAGCGTTTCCTTAGTTATAGATAGTGGTGATCCACCCATGTAAAAATCACTTTTGAGATTGGTAAAGTTATGCTGCTAAATTTGAGCCATACTAGTCCATGGTAAGGGATTTCTAGTTGTTTGGAAGGGGAACCCCTGCCATCTTGCTTGTAGACCCAATAAATCTTTCTTTTCACAAAGTGTATCTCGACCCTACGTTGGGTGTCAAAATGTTTAATGACTATTTCACAACAATCATTTCCCAGCAACTGTACTGGTACGTAGTAGTATCAACAAGTGTCGTATCCACAAGGATTTAGTAAGTATATTGGTAGTTTGATTTTTGGGTTTTTGGTTTTTATAAAGAGTGGAAGTAAAAATAGATAGTAGTTCATAGATAGATTGAGTGGAGTAGGGGCTATGAATTGATTTCATCTCATTTTCTTCTACTGCATTACTACCACCTTGTTTACTTATTATGCAAATCATTTAATGTCCTGGGAGTACTCTTTCTATGTACATCTAGGTTCATACTTGATACACTAGAACCTAAGGGCTCCAAACCTAGTGTGATTCCTCAACTCATGGTAGAACGAATCCTTACTTTAATGTGCATGACTCTGTCCTCCAGCATCCCCTCTGACTACTTAAATAAGCATCAATACAAGTATGATGATTTGATTGGACCACAGTTTGAGATCAGTTTCCCAACTCAATCTAAACTAGTTAAATAGATGAGTGATAAGTCATCATTAAGCATAAATCAAATCACAAACAATTGATCGAAAGCAAAGATAAATACCTAAGAAGTAGAAGTGAATAGAATCAGAATTGATCACATCAAACTTAGACACGAGGGAGTTCAACTACTCATAGAATATTACAATGCAATTCTAGCAATATCTACACATAAGGTTTACACTAAGAGCACCTCCCTCGTGCCTCACAAACCCCATTCTATCATAATGCTACATTTTTGGGTCTCCACTCAATGCTTCTAATGAGAACCCAAGGTCTTTATTTATAGAAATTTTTTGACAATGCTCAGTCCAACTTTTGGCACTCAACCATGCACCGCCTTAAGTGTTAAGCATATTTTCTTGTGTCTTAGCCATGCAACGCCTTAAGTGTTGAGCACATTCTCTTGTGGCTTAACCATGCACCACATTATGTAACATCCTGATCGGATATTACTATTTTAAAATAAAATAAACTATAATGATTAACAAAACGCATTTATTATTAATACTCGTTCCCAAAATGTAGAAAATTCAAAAACCGTTATGCACGCGCCATAATTCAAATTACATAAGGTTCAACATCTATTACAAAATCATGATCTAGTAAAATAACTGTTTATAAAACTATTAAAATTCTCCATAAAAACTTCCCCAGCTAGCCCCTCTCCGGCTCTAAGCATCATCAGTTCCATCTGAAACATCGTCTGCTCTCGCACATCGAATGACACTTGCCACCACAAGCCACAACTTATGGTTCCACCATCTACAAGCCATAACTCATAGAAACACGTGTGGGAATATCATGTTACGGACCACACTTCGTAATGCCAAGTGGAGTTCCCAATAAGAACCACATTCATACTCTCGACACAAGATTAGCACATCATTGGCCACAACCTATGATTGCTCAATCAAGTGGAGACCCTCCGCACGAGCCACAACTCAAGGGATACCATTCTAAGCCACAACTTAAGGAAATTCACGTGTTTACCCTCCATCTCGAGCCACAACTCAAGGGATGTCATTCCGAGCCATAACTCAAGGAATGCTCCAACAAGTCTCTACCTTAAAGTCATCACCCTAGTCGTGTAAAGCTCTCAATCTCATAAAACTTGACCTATACTAGATCAGTACACACTAAACATGCTTTTAGGGATTCTAATGCTTTCACGAACCTGTCCGCTCATGGTCCAACTCTACGAACTTGCCCGCTCGTAGTCCAACTCTATGGACCTCCCCGTCCATAGTCCAACAAGCGTGATCCATCTAGCAATGAACCTCCCTACTCGTAGCAACTCTCAAGTGTGAGCACAGAACATACGAACCTCCCCGATCGTATCCTTCCACGAGAGTATCATTAATCTGAACCTCCTCGCTCATATTAATCACGCATTCCAACACCAATCACAAACCTACCCGCTCGTGATGGTTAAGCATATCCCAAACCAAAACCAACACAACAAGCCATGCAAAATGCATCATAACGCACCTTGCCACTTGTAGTATCGCCTAACACATCTTAAGTGTCGTTAGGCAAAAGTGCAGATCGCTTGGCGGTTCCACAACACCACCGGGCGCCATGATACACAAGGCTTCCCTGTTTTCTACAATCATTTGGTGGTTCACTCTGCACCGCCAAGCGCTACACTAATAATGTGACACTACTGATTTTAGGTATTCTAATTCAGTTCCTAGCATCCAACCATTAAATTCTTAAACATCAAGAAACTGAAATATGCATTCGTATACTTCATATACTTAAATTTACAACATCGCAGCTCATATGCAACATTCAAGTATAAGCACATCTCCATCCCTTTATAAATTCATCTATGCTCACATCTTAAATTAATGCCAACATTCAATTTGAACCCAAGAGTAAACCATTCTCATATGAAATTATGAAAAAAAATAAGGCAATAGACACATAACTCATTTATTTATACAAAACATAAGTCTTACCTCAATTAGTAGGTACAAGAACCCCCTTTTTACAAATTCCTTCTGTCAAATTAAGATTAACATCAACACTTAGTCATTTAAACTCATATATACTCGAATTGATACAATTGCAAAATTACACCATCAAAGCTATATACTTATTCCGCATGCCCCTGCAATCCCATTACATTTAAAGCATGATTATCATGTTCCTAGACTTGCCTAAAACCCATCATGATCATGCAACACTTGGTCATAATGATATCATCAATAATGGCCTTTTTCACACACTTATAACATCATACATTCAAGCTAATATATATAGATTTATATATTCAACATGGCTCAACAAGTACTACCAAAAACATACTCATCAATCACACACACACACACACACACAACACACACACACACACACACACACACACACACACATATATATATATATATATATATACACACACACACACACACACACACATTCACCAATCAAGGCCATACTAACACTTAAGCACACTTAAGCATCCACTACTAATCATACTCTTAGTGAATTCAAACCAACAATCATGAGTAACATATATCACTAGCTACAAACCACCCATTCACATCTCCACCGTTCAAAGTAAAGAAAAACATGTTTTAGATCACCTGTCAAAATTTTACCCAAATCAAACGGTTAACGAACCGAAATATGCAATTTTACAAAAATTGTGAATACAAGAAAAATTGGTGGCGTCCAACATCTAAAAGTAAAAAACCTAACGTCTAGCGATATAAAACTAGTGCCCGAAGGTCCCTGCTGCGCGAAAATATGAAAAACTATGTTTTTCTTGAAAAGATACCTATTCCTCGCATCCCAAGCATCCAAATACGTGATCCACTCATTCAATTGCTCGAAAATTCAATTAATCATGTGTCCAACATTCATACACACTCTATTAGGCTACATTCATACAATTTTAATCCCAACATTGGCACGAACATCATATTCTTGAAATCATCAATTCATCCAATTGCCTTAATCACGAGTTCACATCACACAATTTATATCTCACATTGTTAACCATGGTCCAAAGAATCTAGCGATCCCTAAAATCTCCAGAAAACCCACGAACATCAAAATAGTGCATCCTAACGCACATCGCCTAGCGGCAGTTCATCACCGCCAGGCAATTCAAAGCAGAAACCCATAAACTGGATAATTTCAACATGCGTCGCCTAATGGCTTTGAAGGCCTGCCAGACGATTTCTAGAATTTTCCAAAAACTTAACGAACTCTAGAAAAAGCGTGCACAATCATTCATAAAATTCACAATTATATAATTCAAACATAAAATGCAACCACAACTCCCCTAACCTGGATTCTCACTCCAAAAGTGCTCTTAGAATCCTTCCTTGCACCATAGTTGATCTCCCCTTTGATCTCCAGTACTCGTTCCAACCTTCTAAGACTCTCCCAAGTTATGTTTTTAGGGTTCTAAAACTCCCGCTTGGTAGCCACACGAAAATGCACCGTAACAAATTATTTCATGCCTCTTTGGTTTCTCTGACGGCTACTAGGGTTTCTAGGTTTTCCCTAACTTTGCAGAACCAAAAAATAATAATAAAACACAAATAAGTCAAGGCTAAATTGTGCTAGCAAAGATTCAAATCCATCACAACTCAATTACCAAACAATTGCACAACCATTCAACCAATTCATGTTTTGTGATAATTCTTAAACATCTAGGATTATATTATCACACGCCATGGTCAAACATATTATTAAAATAATTAAATTAACACGTTGATGGCACACGTTAGGGATTCCTGCCCTCACATTTATTAAATATATATTTATTTATTTATTTAATTTTCTCGAGTCTTACACCTTAAGTGTTGAGCACATTCTCTCGTGGCTCAACCATGCATCGCCTCCTTAAGTGTTGAGCACCATTTTGTTGTGGCTTAGCTCCAAAAGTCATATTCTAGATCCTTCCTTGATCGCCTTACTAGAGCTCAATCGTGAATTTTGTGGCTTAGCTACATCAGTTTTAATTTTTCGAGAAATTGCTGCAAAATCATAAAAAATTCATCAATTTCTTATTTTTCTTCTTTTTATTACCTCATTGTGTAATGCTAAGCTAAATTGGGTTGTTTACTTACAAAATATGAGCAATTAAAGCATGATAAATGTCAAATTTATATAGAAATTTTACGTATTCTAGACACTTATCAATGTTCATGTAGAGCCAAATATGTACTTAAAGATCTTCTCCAACTCTCCACGCGTACTCCAAACTCCAACCTCACATCTTTGTGTCGAGATGACCTAGGTTCTCGTCTCTCCAATACCGAATGGGGTGTGTCTGCAGAAGACACTCTAACGCTTTAAGTCATCCAAGTACGTGAGAGAGTATTAAAGGTTGTAATAATGGAACGCAATTAATTTATTTCGTGTATTGTGTTATTTATACAATGTTTATGGGTTATTACTTGGATAGGCTTGATCTACTTGGCTAATTACCTTGATTATAACTTTGCCTAATACTTGGCTGGTATGATGTATGATGTCGCTCTAACTAAATATATTTAGGTTAAGTATATCTCAACTCAGGTAGCCAAAATATGCTTTCGGACGTGTATGCACTAAAAAAATAATTATTTTTAGTGGGCGTTATATTTGGCGTTTCTAGAGGTTTTAACCCCTACTAATGGCTTTACCAAAAATTTGCAATTCCCCTAGAAGAGTCAGCGTTGCTAACAAATTACCGGAGTTTTTAGCAACCCTTGGAAAAACACAACTTACTTAGGGTTTTTGAAACCCCCACTAATGCCTGGGGTTTTTTGAAACCCCCACTAATGCCTGGGGTTTTTTGAAACCCCCGCTATTGCCTGAGGTTTTTTTAAACCCTCACTACTGCCTGAGATTTTTTTAAACCCCCACTATTGCCTTCACGTGAACAGTATTATACTTTTTTAGATTGTCTAAACATTTCATAATAAGATTTTATTAAACCGAACATTATTGTACCAAAGTTTGTTTCATTAATTTCGTAATCTTTATTGTTTCTAATTATTTCAAAAAGTTGAAACATTCACGAAAAAGTACTTTTAAAGAAAAATTACTGAAACATTATTAGATAACCCTCTAAAAATGGTACCAAACACTTCAATGCCATCAAAACACTTACATTTACAAATTAAACATGTTCCAATCAAGATGGAAGACTTAACCCTAATGCAAAACAAGAAAGAAATAAATTGTTTACATTACAACAAAATTATTTATACAAATTAATCCAATTTGGTTCCAATGTTTCTAACCTCTCTTCTACAAGTAAGAAGAATCCATATTTACAAAATAAAGACATGATGCACAGTGATCTTACTTTGACTTTAAATCATTCATGGAAATAGTTCATGCCCCTGCCAACAACAAATTTTCAAGATAACTTACATAAATCATCTAGTAGAATTTCCAATAAACTTGTAATCAATTAGTACACTGTAAATTTAGAAAGCTAAGAAAAAGACTTTAGGAGCCTTTTAGAAATCAACCACCGTAAAAGAGACAATAAAAGTAAGAAAAGGGCATGACTGTTTTCAAAGAACCGTGTAGTTCCTTGAAATGGTTACTTGCTTAGCTACATTTAAAGCAAAACGTAGAATTTTATATAGGGACAAACACCCTTTTCTTTTGTAGATAGCTTGCCAAATCACCCTGGAAAAACAACGTTGATATAATCAAAGAAAAGTGAGTTATATACAATGATACGAGAAGCTTACTCTCTGAGGATAAAGAGGGAAAAAAGGATAAGCTTATCTTAGCTTGTTACTCAGGCTCAATCATCATAGGTACATTTTGGGTTACAACTCCAACAAATTAGACCAAATTGAGATGCCGTACCCTTTCTAATAATGTGAGCTCATGTTTGAAAGCATTTCTAAGTGAATTATTGATATTGTGAAAAATTAGAGCCAAGATTGAGTAAGAAAGTACAGAAAAAAAATAGTAATTCGGGTCATCTTTGAGACCAAAAATCAAAGTGAAAAGTAGTGACATATGCAGTCAGACAGGATTCGTATAATTGTCCTTGTCAAGTATCTTCAATGCAACCTTTGTGCCATTTAGCTACTGTGAGAAAAGAAGTCCCACATCGATGGGAACTTACTTTGGGGCTTACTTTTAATGTTATAAAAGGAGTCCAGTGTTTCCTTAGGAAATCGTCCCAAAAGTCTCTCCCTTTCTATTCCTTTTACTTTACTTGCTTGAGAGAAGAATTAAGAGAGAATATTAGTTTCTCCTTTAAGAGAGAAGGTTAGTTTCTCCTTTAAGGTTCTCCTTGTATTAGTTTCTCCTATTTCCAAGAGAGGGGTTGTCATTGTTTTCTCCTT
>Ga0214542_1008354_pt1 | contig 17211 bp, 14 predicted proteins | sample CNSS1metaG_FD_160096 | JGI IMG/M metagenome (GOLD analysis project Ga0214542, IMG submission 160096) | Root nodule microbial communities from cowpea collected in UCLA plant growth center, Los Angeles, California, USA - CNSS1 | ecosystem: Host-associated > Plants > Roots > Nodule | place: USA... | reverse complement strand
TCTCCAGTAATATAAATAGGGCGATGGTTGAAAAGAGGATCGAGCTGAAGAAAGTTGGTTATGGCAGCAAAGAGGTGTTTGGCAACGGTGTTTTGATCTCTTGGGATCTCTTGTGGGGTTGAGGCCACACTGAAGCCAGATCCAATGGGACTATCAAGAAAAAGAAGGCCAAAAATTCTGTTCCAAGAACCAGGGTTGAGGTGAAGGGTGAGGGATTGGGTGACTCGCCATGGTCCAAGCTCGTAGAAGTTGCCAAGCATGGAGGAGCAGCCAGGACCACCTTGGAGCCAAATCAGAAGTGGGGTTTGTGAGAGTGGCAAAGTGGTGTTTTGGGCTTCATAGAAAGCGTAGAAAATCGCAGAAGCAGATGTAGGACTGATTGGTAGGTAACCATACCTGCTGGGGAGGGCTTCTTTCGGGAATGAATCGCTTGATTGTGAAGCAGAGAGGCATAGAAATAAGCCGAAGAAGAGGAGGAGGAGAAGATTGTTTTTGACGATGTGGGACTTGTGGGTTGCTGACTCCATCATCTGGTGGCGTATATTTCAATGTGCAGTGATAGAGTTGGCAATGTACTAATAATAGCAATGGAAAAAACGTTGGTTTTGGATACGGACAGAAAGCAAAACAGAACAGAAGAAGAGAGAGATAGATAGTGGCTTCATCAAATTGCAGGCTCACAAGAAGAGTTTGGAATGACATGAGATTTTGAGTCTCTTAAACCTCTTTAGCTACACTACATAACTTGGAGTACGCGCAGATCAACAACAGGGTGAGACATAGTTTGTATAGCTCATATAAATTTAAATTACAAAATAATTATATATTTTAATATTAAATAGGAAAACAAATATTTCCATGAAACAAAAGTGATTTGTAATATTTATGTGTGTATAACAATAAAGGTGATTAATTAAACATTAACATAAATAGTAAATCTAACTATTATGATTAATAATATTCATAATTTTAATAATTAGTTTGTTTTGAATAAATATTTTATTAATTATATTTAAACTACATCTTTTTTATTCTTTAGACACAGTTTGTTAATTCAAAATAAAAAAATAAATAATTTTTCTGTAGTAATTATAATAATTCTGTTGAAACAAAGACATTAATGTAGCCTAATGCCAAAAAGGTTCCTTGCTATTTGAAGATATGAGAGAGGATAATCATAAAATGTCTTATTATTGCATCTCTAAAGAAATTGTCCAAGTTTAAAACAATTTGGTGATTGTACTTCTCCTTCATTCAAATTGGAAAATAATATTAAATAAATATATTCTCATAATAATATATATATATATATATATATATATATATATATATAAATTAAATGGAGTATAATTTGTCAATCAATAATATTATCAATTAAATACCTTAACTGTTCATACCTACTTATAGATATGATGCATATTCTCATTTTCAATCTCATATACTCTTCTATAGACATATATTTTTATGCTCTAACTGGCTTGAGCCTTAGAGAATCTTATATAGGTCTTGACACATTGGTGATAGAAGATGTTGGAAAGATTCTTCTAATGACATACTCACCATGAAACATGCCTATGAGCTGGTTTCTGATCAATATTATCAAATGAATCCAAAATTTGTACTCCAATAGAATGTGGAAGCGTACTTGAATTTGCTATTGAAAATTATGTGGATTGTCATATTAACAATAGATATGTGATCTTCCAAATGTAGAGGGCATTAGGTATTTTATCTTGGTTGCACTAGTGTAGAATTCTCATTTTACCTCGCCTTATATGCCTCGGTTGGCCAGGAACCAAAGCATATAATGGCGCGGTGGCATTTTTGTAATTAGAGCCAAGTTTTAGGCCTCGGTTCTCCAAATACCCGAAGCCAAAAAGGGGTATAGGCCCCAGTTCGCCCAAAACCGGTGCCAAATAGTGGTATAGGCCTCGGTCCAGTAAGACCCGAAGCCAAAAAGTGGCTGGACGTTAGCTGTTTGGCCTCAGTCCAAGGAGACCCGGTGCCAAAACGGGGTCTATGGCTTCGGTTCCCCTAACAACCGAAGCCATAAGGTTTATTTAGGGTTTAAATTTCGCGAACCATTCTTCTTCCTCGCCGCTTCCGAAGCCTAGTGGCGTAAGAGAGAGTGGCGTGGCAGAGGTTCTTCGAGTCGCAGGAAGCAAGTATGGGAAAATCTCGGGTCTGAATCATGCAGGTTGACGAAGAGCACGGGATTGACGAGTAGGTGGAGGAGGCATTCGGGTTGAAAAATGGGTCGGGCATGAGTCGGTTTGTGTTTGTGTGGTTGTTGCAGTGGAGCCATGAGAGTTCGCTCCCAGTGTCAATGACCATAGAGACGTTATGTGGGGGTGTGCCAACAGTGATGGAGATTGTGAGGCTAACATTGTGGTTGAATCGTAGCTTGTTGGGTGGTCTTGGGAGATACCCAGATGGAATCACTTGTGAGTTTAGTGGCAAAGTTAGAGTCTTGGCCTCACACATGCTAAGGGAGGTTCGATTCTAATAAAACACAAACCCCATTCAGAAGTTGGGTGCCATGAATCTGCTGCAATCCCATTCAGAAGAAAGGTTTGAGGGTCCAAGAACGCGCTGCAGCACTACGTAGAACAGGCCTCGGTTCAAGCGTGACCTGAGGCAGAAAAACGCTTTACGGCTTCGGTCCACACCCGAGGCCAAAAGCCATCCCTTTTGGCCTCGCCCCAATATGCTTCGGTTCTGGAACCGGGGCAGAATATAAAAAACAACCGGGACCAAAGACCCTTATTGTACTGGTGTTGGTAGGAATTTAGAAATTTTTTTCATAAATTAAAAAGCCTAGTATAAAGGCAGAATATGTAGAACAAGATGATATAGTAATCAAACAATTTGGATCAGAAAAATACTAACACATATAAATATGAAACATAAAGTCTCATGCAAGTAATCAAGTTGCAATTGGAATAACAAATAAGCTTGTTTTAAATTAAACTAGTTTATTGCAAGACCAAAGAACAAGCATTTTTTTTTTTTTACTTTTGTTTTTGTCTTAGTTATTGTGTTGTACTTCATATAATATAAGTAACAAAAAATCACAAAAGATATTATCAAATGTAAAAAATAAATAGTGCAATAATTTCATTCATTATGGTTACTCATTTATTTGATACAAAGGGATATAGGACGAGTTTCACCAAGCTCCACGATGAACACCAAATGTTCTTACCAAAGGAGTGTTGGTCTTCTGAGGTGACATGAATAGTCTGGATTGTTTATATGTGAATAAAATTGGAAAAATATCCATCGAAAAAGAGCATGGGACCTCTGAGATGATGTGGAGAGATTAGATCTTTAATCTGTGAATGAAACTAGAGGAATATCTACATGTAGAAGATTTTCTGACATTCGAATCAGTACAAACATTAAAAAATATAAATATAAAAAAGTATATGAAATTGAAAGTTAATAAGTGTCATATTTATAAATAAGTGTAAATCCTTAAAGTAATTAATTGATAATATTATTTATCGACTAATTACACCTTATAATATTTTATATATATATATATATATATATAATCAGATTTAATGAGATTTGTTATTGTAACATATTATGTTCAAATTGTATTTATTATGTTAATATTTTATAATATATTACAATTGTATTTATTACAAAAATAATATATATTGTAGAATATTATAAAAATATTATATTTATTTAATATTACTTTCTAGCCGGAGAACTACAGTGACATTGCTGACATAATACATATGTTATATGAGTTGAAGATGTTATGTAGAATTAAGTTTGCTTCGAAGACATTACACCTTCTTAGATTCCAATAAGCAGAAGTCCCATCACATTCCTTCTAGCCTTGTACTCAGATTTTTTTTATTTTTATTATTTGTAGTCGTAATATAAAAAATGCTATTTTATTGTGTTCTTAAAAAAAATTAAACCTGAAATTGCATTTTGAGTTATGTGATTTTGGCCCACTCATTCATAGAAATATATGTTGACTTTGCTTTTATATGTTAATCCATTTATTCATGGTTTGTTCACTGGAACCTTCAAATAGCATAATGTGTGAAATTTTTCTGGAGGGAATCGTGAATGACTTGATCTTTGAATTAATGAAGGGGAGTGAATCTAGAAGAAACAGAAGACAAAGGTGATTGCAGGCTGGACCCAATATTTATACTATATTAATCTTACATCTCAAATACATTTAAATATTAAGTACCCTATCAAGTGTTGCAGGCCTTGTGTGCTGATTCTACTACTACTTCGTTCAGTTATTTTAATGGACTATATTCCTAAAGAGAAATGATACAATGATACATTTTTTTTATCACTTCTCATATCACCTGATGTGGCGTGAAATATGTAATTTTTAACTTTTTTTAATTTAATTAAAAAATAAAATCACAATGCAGATGGTTAAAGTGTTCACTCACGCGCGTTGGACACTTACCATTCATCACAGAACCCTCCTCTCTTTTCATTTTTCTTTTCAAAAAACCTCTCTCCTCTGAACCAACTCTTCCCCAAAGCTGCCCAGAAAACCCTCTCCGCACACACCTCTCCTCCACCGTGAAAAATGAAAGACCCCTCTCTCCTTTCAATGTTGAAACCCCCAACCAGTATCAGTTATTCGAAAAAGCATATCTCCTTTTAATCCTGTAACCCCAATTCATCACAGAACCTTCCTTTTCCAAACCCCTATTTCCATTTTGATTTTTCAGAAAACCTTTCTCCTTTGAACCAACTCTTCCCCAAACCTCCCCAGAAAACCCTCCCCGCACACACCTCTCCTTTCAATGTTGAAACCCCCAACCCGTATCAGTTCTTCGAAAAACCATATCTCCTTTTAATCTTCAAACCCCAAATCCCTTTCACTTCATCACAAAAACCCTTTCCCCAAACCCCTTTCTCCGTTTTATTTTTGAAATCTCCCATACCTTCAATCTCGAACCCCCTGCAAGAAGGGCGATTTTGGAACCTACTGTAATCAAGAAGCACTCGTTTGTCCTTTCTCCTCGACGTCGTTCTGTCGATGAAGGCGACATAAATCGCGAAGAGCAAAGATTCGCACCTGCAAGAGTCGCGAAACCCACCGAACAACCATCCCATAAAGAAGCAAACACGAAAGGGTAACATTTTCTCCATTATCGGTTATGGTTTATCTGTGTGGATTTACTGGTTTGAAGACGTTCGATTGCTTGTCAATTTTGTGTTTATGGATAATTTTATTGCTTGTTGTTCTATTTTTCTTTGTTTGTTCTATTTGTCTTTGTCTATTCTATTTGTCTTTGTCGATATTGTGATTTTTGTGACTTGATGGTTGTCGGTGAACATACAATGTACAAGGAATTGAGCTACCATATGGTGTTAATTTCTCCATGTTCCAATTTTATTTTTGTTCATCTATTTCAACAGTGGCGCAAGTAATATGTTAATCAATTTGTGAAGCTAAACCGTGATGGTTGGGTAAAATAAGTTGTTTCGTTGACTATTATTACAAATTGTATATTTGTGGTTAATCGCGAAGTATTATTATGTATGTTGGAGAATTATTACCATTAAATGAATTATTTGATTTATATTTATTTTTGTGAAGTGAAGATCTGATTTGGGAATGATGAGTGATGCTAGTGAAGATGATGGTTGTACAACTGAGAAAAAGGTATGACTTTGGAAATATTTATATCAGCTTGTTCAATATATTTATTAAATAATGACTTTATGTGGTTTTTTTATGGTGGATGCAGATTTATTTCAGACATTCATGTCGGACGCAATATGTTGGTTCTTTGAATAAGAGCTTAACACCAGAACAAAGTATGAGAGGATAAATATTTCCCTCCATAATACATATATAATCAAAAGTCAAATGTTTGAATGACAACTGTCATATTCCTATCATATTTTACAATTGTTGCCAACAAAAACTATTTACTTTTATATACATCTAAAACTTAGAGCAAGTAATTCCGATGAATATTTTCGGGGTCCATAAACCAATCACATATGTAATGTTGTCTGAGTTCTTGAAATTGCTCCTGCGATATGGAATAAAGTAAATAAAATTATAACGAATGAATACCATGAGAGAAGAACGAAATTCAATAAAAGCCACTTATAGAAGTGTATGCGGGGAAGTTTTTTTCATCAAACATTGTTTCACCATCCCACAACTCAATATATCTCAAGGCCATCATGCCACAATCATATCTCAAAATATGTCAACATAAATTAAGTCAGAATATCATATCACTATACTAATATTGGATAAAATGTAAAACAAAAATTGGTACTTACAAATTGGGTTGTAGGGGGTCTTGGGTAAGGACTTCAAATTTAGGTTTATCAGCATCAAAATGATTTAAAAGGAAACCAAATAAAATCTCCATGTTACGGGCCTTAAAAAAAGCCAATACAAAATATCAACATACATTTTACACATCAATAACTGAACTTTCCAACTACGGCATTTATATTAAGAAGTAACTTACAATCGCATTGTCTATTCTTTTTCTTGCATGTCGTGTCCTCCCAAGAGAGTCAAGGACAAAAAATTGGCGTGTGCGACAGTTGATTGCATAACACCACCAATGTTGCTCATGGATTATAGGAGCAAATACCTTCCAAAAGAAAAAACAAAACACTCATTAAACATCAATAATTACTATTTAATAAATAAAACTACAAATCTTCATTCTTACAAAATCTGTTGTCAATATATCGTGTACTGAAACTAGTCCACGTGTCAAGAAATTGTTGTAGTCCCCTAAGATCCATTGACGTCTCTTTGCTTTTACCTTTCTACTATCTTCTACAACTACGCTCTATATTCAAAATATCACAATTACATTTTCATAAACCATCATCAAAAAAATCCATCAAATATAAAAACTTAAAAAATAATAAGAATTATAATATCGTATACAAAGGACCAAACACAACTCTCTTGATCAACCCATTCAATTTTCTTTGTCTATACATGAAGTTGTTGCAAGCAAACAAAATGGCCTGACAAAATTTGAAAGCAACAATGTCATTTCAGTAGGCAAAATAACAAGTTTATAAATATACATGACTTAATGCCATTACCATGTTGCAAAGTTTCCACGAGGACGAAATCCCTAACACTCAACTATGGTTAGTATTTGGTGATTTATGTCAACCACAACTTTCCTGAAAAGTGCAAATTTAGAATTAACTCTATATAACCGTGAAAATACAATAATGAAATTTATATCCACAACAGTAACCTACCTATCATTTTGTGACACAAGAATGTGATACAGTTAAGTTAAGTCTACATACAAAGAAATACCAACATTAGGACATGGGCCACATGATGATCCAGCAACAGATGTTTCAGAAGTGTCCTCATGGTAAGTAGTTGTCACAACTTTAGGTGGAGGGACCAGCTTCTTCAGTATATCGTCAACATCAAGATATTCTCCTGGGTTGTTTCGCACAACGGGCAAAGAAGCTTCAACTTCATGGTCAGTTGGTGGACTTATGTCATTCCTGAATACTTATTAATAATGAATTGAATATGAGTTCCTAATTTAAATATAAAAATCATTAAAAAGTATAAATATAAATGTAATAAAAGAAATTTACCTTCACAATGTTACAAATGGTGATGTTCAGGTAAGGAGGCACCCATGGGTTGTGACCATAAACTGAAACCTGATGAATCATATTTAAGATTTTAGATTTATATTTCATAACAATTATGAAAACCAAATGAGGTCAAAACGCATGAGGCGGTGAAAATACATTTTTCAAAATCATGGATGCTCCAACAGCAATATGGAAACCAAACTCAGGATCCATGACAGCTTTTCTATGGACGCTTGCCTTTGTTGTAGTTGAAGGGTCCTGAACCAATTAAAGAACAAAATATGAGATGCATTTCAAAATAATTACACACAACCCTTAATGGCATTTTACCTTAATTACTATGGACATGTCACCCAACCCGTTGGGGTAACATTCTTTCACCATACAGACAACCAAAGGTATCTTTTCCATTGATTTCCTAGAAGAGAGTAAAATCATATTTTTGATGTCCCCTTCAGCAACTAAACCTGAAAGCATGGATGATTATTATTTTTAAATGTAATGATGTGTTTAATGTAACCCTACTATTAGTGGTCCACATGCTTACCATGGTATTGAACAAACCTGCAAGCCCATTTCCAAGCATTTGAGTTGAAGTCTCGTGCATCACCTGCAGCAGTCATTTCCTTCATTAATTGTTGTGTATTTTGAGGTTCGTCCGATTCTCTGTTTAGCATAAGTACTTGTGTATTTCCTGCAGGGCCGGGAATGAATTCTGTGTTGGAATTGCATCTTTGGATGAATACATCACGTCAAACTCATCAATGTCAAGGCCCTCCCACGCTTCCATTAGTTCAACCTACATATTTGTTGTAGCCGGAAAAAAATTTCATGAGATTGAAAAAATGTTAGAGAAAGTGAACAAAGTAGTTGAAAATAATTAGTAGTGGGTATAAGAACATAGAAAAAGTCGTACACACCAAAAAATTGGATTGGGGATAAGTAGAAAGCACAACGTGATTAGGCGGACAAAGACGAAGTTTGCTTTGGTTGAGGTAAAGGTTTAGACCTTTAGGTTTAATTTATAATTGAAAAAAGTTGCAACTAACTATCTAATTAATTTCCCTGTTACATTGGAAGGCACAATCTACTTTTCCATCACCAACCAAATCTCATTCATTTAATGCAATTGATGGCTTAAACCAACCCATCCTCCATGGACAACGTCTCTTTTTTCTCCGCGCACAACGCATACACGATTACTCTTTAGGAATCGACCTACTTTGCTTAGTGGTGCATTCATCAAGTAAGTTGAGTAATAAATGGTTTCATTGATTATCCATTCAACTTATATGCAGCATTAATGGCTACCTCCAGCATGTGTGTTATTGTACTTTAAGTTTTAGGGTTTCTTAACTTTTCAATAAAATGCGAAATTAATTTGTCTTGGATTCTTATCGTTAACGACAGTAAAATGTTCATTGCATATTAATTTTGTTCACAAAGCAACAGACGTCCTTACCCATATAAATGTATTATAGGCGTTATTTTATTTTGTTCAACATTGTATTTACAGTAAGACTTATGAACTGCATTGAATGTTTATACAAGGAAAAAACATGGAAGAAACACATGCTCTGGGTTTGGATAGCATTACTCTAGTGGAAGATGATATCCCTGAAAACAACTGTAACACCATTGGCTCTATTTCAACCAACATCGACTCTGTTGAATCCCACTTGGGTTTCTTTCCAAAGGTGGGGATGACTTTTGAAAATGTGGATGAACTAAAGAAATTTTATAAACAACATGCAATCATAAGTGGTTTCGGTGTCCGAATCAGAACATCAAAGAAAGACGATGATAATGAGTTGTGCTACGTCAAACCATGTGTCCAACATCCCCCTAGAAAGAAAAATAATCCCGACACAAAGAAAGGCTTGCCCTGCACGTGTTACTGCTGTTAAAAAGGAATGTGAATGGTTGATTAAAAGTGTGGTGGAGGAACATAATCACCATTAAGTCCACACAAATCAAGGCTTGTGCGCGGTAATAGGAAGATAAATATGCAGGCAAAAAGAGTAATCGATATCAATGATCAAGCGGGAATATGTTTGAACAAAAGTTTTTGGTCTTTGGTATTTGATGCTGAGGTTATGAAAACTTGGATTTTTTGGAAAGTGATGTCAGGAACTATATTGTTCAGCAGAGACAAGTGCTGGTTAAGGATGACGATTGGCAAGCATTGTTTAATCATTTCTCGAGGTTGAGGGAATTAAATAAGGATTTCTTCTGTGAAATCAACTTCGATAAGGAGAACATAATTACTAATGTGTTTTGGGCGGATAGTAGGAGTAGAGCGGCATGTGTAGATTTTGGGGATGTGGTGTCATTTGACACAACATACTTGACTAATAAGTATGACATGCCTTTTGCCCCATTTGTAGGTGTAAATCATCATGGTCAATCCATTTTATTAGGTTGTGGGTTGTTATCATCAGAGGACACTAGAACATTTATATGACTATTTACATGCTAGTTGCATTGCATGTCAAATAAGGCACCACTTGGAATCGTGACCGACCAATGCAAGGCCATGAAAAATGCAATTGAAATTGTCTTTCCCAATACAAGACACAGATGGTGCCTTTGGCACATCATGAAAAAAGTGCCTGAGAAGTTGCAAAGGTATTCAAGTTACAAGCAAATTAAGCATGACATGAAGCAGTTGGTGTATGAGTTAGTGAGTGTTGATGGTTTTGTGTGTGGTTGGGATAAGTTCATCACAGAAAATGGATTACATGAAAATGAATGGCTTATAACACTTTATGAAGATAGACATCGCTGGGTACCATGTTATTTGAAGAATAACTTTTGGGCTGGCATGTCGACTACACAACGAAGTGAGAGCATGAACGCATTCTTCGACGGTTTCATCAATTCGACAACCACATTGCAACAATTCGTGGTTCAATACGATAATGCCATTAGGCAAAAGGCTGAGAAGGAGTGTGAAGCTGACTTTGCATCCTTGAATACCACTATTCCTTATGGGTCACACTCCATTATTGAGAGACAATTTTAGGCTGAATACACTCATGCTAAGTTTGTTGAGGTTCAACACAAATTTAGGTGTAAAATTAATTGTATGATTAAACACGTTTTAGTTGAAGCGGGAACCTCAAAATACCATGTTAAGGAAGAATTTATGTGGAAAGGTCAATGCGCAGACAAGTATCATGATTTATTGTTTGATCATCACACGCTTGACATACAATGCACTTGCCTTCTCTTTAAGTTCAGAGGAATACTTTGTAGGCACTACTTAGTCGTGTATGGGCAAGAGGGCGTTAAAAGTGTGCCAGACAAATATGTTTTAGAAAGATGGAGCAAGTTGATGCGTAGAAGGCACACGTAGATAAGGGTTGCATGCAATTCTGAAAAGGAAAAAACTAATTTCAAAAGGTATGATGCACTTTGTAAGCGTTTCTATGAGATTGTCGAGGTGGCATGCGAGTCAGACAACGGAACAGAATGTTTGTTTAAGAAATTGGACTCCATTGCATATGATCATGGATTGTCATATTTTGATAATCCGAAAAAGGGGGTTGAATTCGTGACTGAAAATCATTGTCCTCTACAGACCGTGTCATCCAACAAAAGTGTCCACAATCCTATTTCTATTAAGAGAAAGGGAAGACCCTGATCGACGAGATTGAAATCCATTGTGGAGAAGGTTTGTTAAAGGTGAAACTCTACGGGTGCTAAAAATAAAGACTGTAGGGCTGAAATGGTATGTGCAATTAATGAAATTCAATAACTCAAAATTTGAATTCAATTTTTTTTTACAATATGATCACAATTTTTTTTATTTTTTGTTATCCTTTATAGGGATGCACTTTGGATACGGATTTAATCTCATCTACGGATTTATTCTCTCTTGCATTATCATTTAAAGTTTGAAGAATTTGGATTTAAACCATCTTTTTTATATTCTTGAGTATTTTGGTGGCATCTGCAACATTGAGCATGTTTGTATAACTCATTGCAACCTGTCTTGATTGATCTTTTACATTGCTCTTGCTTTAAATCACAAATTTGCATTTCTGTATTTTTCCCAGTATTTTAGTTGACTATTTTTATGATTCAATCGATTGATTATACCAGTACAAAATCTGTTTAGTAAAATCAATCGACTAACTCTATTTTTGATTGGTTGAAAGTGTGTTGTCTAGAGGTGTTTGCATCTAAACTTGGTGATCGAATTGATTTAATTTAAAACAGTTTTAAACCTTCAAAAGACATCCTATTTTTTAACTAGCCAATTCAACCCCCTCGTCTTCTTGCCATTTCAACCATTTCAAAACTTTTATTCTCAACCCTCAAGTCTACACATATACATGTGACTTTACATCTTCATGTAATAAGTTCAGAACTTCCTTTGCTAAGAGTCTTCTAGTGAATGCCTCGAGGAATACCACTCGTCTACTAGCTTGAGGTCATCAAACAGACTTAGATTGACTAATAGCCTGAGGTCATCAGGTACCCCACTGGACAATTACTCATGTAAAAGTTGCAGGTCGTCTAATCGACCAAGGTTGCATGGTAGGAACATCGTCTAGTACCCCTTTGGACTACCACTCGTCTAGTAGACTACTCATCTAATCGTAAGGTATTTGGTTTGGTTTCACTCACTAGTCTTGGACTCACCCAATCTCTTTCTCTCTAGTATTCCCCTTAAAACCCTACCTTGCGGATTTTGACTAGAACCATCCATAGCTCACCATTGTGACTCAAAATCACCAGTGCATAACATGGTGGTAACCATGATCCATGTTCATCTCATCCACAATATTAACATTCAAGCAACATGATGACAAATGCCCCAACCTTGGCCTAGTGCAGACAAGAAAAGTGGGTCTCAATTGCTAAGGGGGCCCAAAGTCTTATCTTTTAGACCAACATTTAAATATATTAGACTAGGGTTTAATTTTGGGCTCTATATTCCAGGCCTAGTAGTATAGGATTTTCTTTGGGTAATGTAATTGGACCAAGATGGGTTTGTGGGCCTAAGAAGTCTTTTGGACCAAAAAGAGACGGTCCTTGGAGTGGAACACATAAGAATTAGGGTTTTAACACTAAAACCAAGCTTGGAGATCAAGCTTCTCCTTATGGGCACCAAGGCAAGGAGCATGTGACTTGTTTTGGTGGCAAGTCACCTTGTGCATGTACTCTTTTTGGCTCCAAATACAACATTTTAGACCATTTTTCCCTTCCAATTTTGGAGACACATAACTCTCATTTTCTCGTATAAATAGAACACATTGGTCATGTAAAATCATTCAAGAATATATTAGAGAAACTATGTTGAGAAGACTCTAGACACTTCTTTTGTGAATTAAATTAGGCTAGAGTTTGCCCCAGTGGCTTCCTCTAGCCTCCTTGCTTGATTGTTGGCTTAACCTTACTTGAGAGCCTCTCTAATTCACCATCACCGAACCATATACTCTCCATTTCTCCTTGCTTCCGCGCCTTCAACCTCCATAAACTCTCTCATCGTATGTGCATTGCTTTATGGCTTGAAAATCAAAGTTCTTGACTACGTTAATGCTTATTAGTGGAGACCGTTTACAACTTGATCATATTCTAGCACTTGATAATTCTCGTCGATTGCAAGGAACTTATAGGTCTATCCTCCTTAGACCAAAGACAAAGCCTTTGAAATTTTCAAAATTTGTAAATGTCTAGTGGAGAACCTGTTGAGACGAGACAAGCACTTTTAAGATGAAGGTATGAAAGTGTTTTGATAATAACAAAACATCAGACAATAATGGATAGACAAAACAAATCATTAAACGATATAAGATACAATGTTAAAATACACTAATTAGATGATATACGAAGTGATTACATCTGGTGTATATATATAATTAAACTCTTGTTGAATTATATGAATTTGAAACTTGTTGAATTTAATTAAACTCTTGTTGCACTTCCTATGATGATTATAATTTATGTACTTCCTTTTAAATTTGTTGAAAAATAAAGAGTTTAAAATTTGAATTAGTTTAAAAAAACTTGTTACGACTTTACTATTGGCTTACTTGAAGCCTTAAATTAATTTTTGTAGACATTGTGTTATTTTCTTGATGAAATTGACACTTTAAAATTATAATGAATTTTTTTTTTCAAAAATTTAACCCAATCCAACTTGCTCAATAATGTATCGGTTTGGATTGGATTTAACATAAGTGCAAAAATCCAATTTGACTTGATATTTTTAGGTGGGTTGGGTAATGGATTTGTCCAAATCCTATCTCACCCAGCCTACAAACACATTTATTTATTAATCTCTAATACCCAACAAATTGGTATGAAAGTTCTAATTTTGATTTGTTTCAAAGCTTTAATTTTGATTTGTTTCACATTCATAAATGGTCAATTCTTAATCAAGATTAGTCCCATTTATTTGTATTTGTTCCTTTATCGTGAGGGATATTTTCAATAACAATTTAAGGAAGATGGTTAGCACAATCTAGATTGAGAAGTTTAAGGAAAAGAACAAATTCAATATGGAATATCGAGATGGTTATCAAAACAAGATTACAGAAGAAAATGGAAGATGATTTTCTTGCCGACAATATGATTATTTACATTGAAAAAGAAATAATTAAAATTTTTAGTTATGATTCAATTTTGATGAGTTCAAGAATCTAAAGGAACGAATGACGATTCTTTATATATGTGTGTTTTTTTTATAATTACAATTATACTAAACTATGAACTCATTTTTATTGTAATAGTGACAATAATTAAATATATAAATTTTGAGTGTATTAGTTTGGCTGCCTCAAAAATATTAGTCAAGATCCACCCTTGTAGATATGTTTAAATGGTCTCATCTCCAAACTCTTACTAGTGCAAATATATGCTTTCATTGACAATCCATTTCAATTTGAATGGATGATGTATCAAACGGTTTCTCTAGCATGTAGATAGTTACATCACCTACCTCCACTTATTGGCCCTTTACTTCAGACTTACTTAAACTCCCTTTATATTTTAAAGGGAATTGCTTTTTCTTTTCTTTTATTTTTTATCAGAAGTTACATTACTAGCTAAAATCACTAATCTTGTATGGGACAACATGTTTCTTGCTCTATCAAGTTAGGCTCTTTTTTTCATCCATTTAGCCATCTTATTCCTTCCTTTCTTGTTCTTTTTTCCTCTTTGCACCAATATGCATCTTAAATTTTGAAGAAAGTAATCTCTCTCTTACTTTTCTCATACACATTGAATATATATATATATATATATATATATATATATATAAATCCTTCTGAACAATTTTAAAAATAAAAGTAAAATACAGATAATTTAAACCCAATAAAAGCATAATTATAATTAATAAAAATAATATAAAAGAGTTCCTAAAATATCTCAATAAGAATCAAATCTAAAACTTCCTAAAATATCTTAACACTCCCTTAGTGAATATGTGTTTTGCGTTTCCATCTTGGATATAACTCTCTTAAAGTTTATCGTCATTTGGTTCGCTATTATTATTTTTTAATTGAAGAACATACATGTGTTACTAATTTATGAAAGCATTGGATTCCATAACCATGCCATGATCATGAAGTCTTCTTCATCTCGTGACTTGAGTTTAGTATCATCTTCCACAAGGGCGTCATTAATTAAATGGCTAGCCTTTCCTTTTCCTCTCAAAATGGTCCTATTGAGTTGTGATTACTTGAGATAATTTTTCCCATTCAACAAATTGGTTGAATGAACATTCTACAATTCTCCTACATTGTGGGGCTTGTCTCTATTTTCTGTTTCAGCCATTACAAATATATGCAATTAAGGCACAAAGAGAGAAGAATGAATCTGGACACATAATGGACTTGGATGAAAAATAAATCTGGACATGGATCACAATAAATCTAGACATAAAATGAATTTTGATGCAAGATGAATCTGGACATAAAATGAATAGTGTGGTAATGGAAGTTGAAATATAGCAATAAAGATTGTGTTGACACTTATTTTTCTATATTTTTCTCTTTTAAAATAATATTTTTTGAGTTGTTTAATTTCTATATTCCTCTAATTAGAGTAATTTTCGGTTTTAGATACAAAAGTAGAGTTATGTAGAGATTGTTGTAAAAATTGTGTTTTTAAATAATAATTGTGTCTAATAAATAAAATGTTTTCTTTTCTTTAAGAAATTTTAATTAAAAAGGGTATATGAATCCCTTCTAGCAATCACTTATGTAGAGCTTGACGAGTGGAACATGGTAATGTATAGGGAATATGAATGCCTTCTAAGAATGAAACTTAGAATTAGGTGGAGCTACCTAAAGACATAGGATTATAGGATACAAGTGAGTCTATAAGAAAAACTTCAGAGTTTTGTAAACTCCACTCGTAAGTTCAAATCATAAACTCATAAAATTTTACTTCATATTAAAAAATATATATTTAAGTACCTATAAATGGCATAATAATTCAACATTTTAATCCATAATAAACAAACTAGTTACAAATTACATTTAAATAATTTGAAACTACACCAAATTAGAATAAAATATAAATCTTTCTTAATGGCATAAGGTCATACCTTTGAATAAAAAAGTGAGATTTACACGTATTGTGACAAAACTTAATGTTAATCACACATGTACAAAATATAAATATGAAGCAAAGTTTAATTAATTTAACATGCATAAGTGGAAGTATGAGCAAGGAATAAAAGAATTTATAAGATTCGCGTAACATATCAAGTTTATGCAATTTTGAACGTACAACTCATTTATTTATTGGACAACACGAAAATTGAAACTCAAACATACATCACAACTTCTTGGTTATGGGGAAACAAATACATTTAGTATCATATAGTATCATATATTCATAATTTGAGATAACCAAACTAAACTTTACAATTATTTAAATGAATTAAACCACATTGTTTCATAGTTTTAAAGAAATGAATTAAATTAAATTACTCTAAATGATTTGAAGTAAATGAATTGTTTGAATTATTACCAATGAATATCTAATTTTAAAATATATTCTCCAATATTATAAGTTATAATTCAATTCGAGTAGTCCTATGTAGGAGTAATTTAATTTTTAAATACTAAATTAATATACCAATTCAATGTAGATATTTTAACAACTTAACCTTTTATACAATTCAAGCTCAATCTAATTAGTTCAAATATTTTTTTTTCAATCCCAAAATATATTCCATACATGAACACATTATTTTGTGATTTTACTCCATGCAAAAAAAAAAAACTACAAATACTTTGTTTAAATAGTAAATGAATGAAAATATCTTTTTGCATTTATTACAATAGATAAAGTTATATAATTCTATGTTAACTGGTTTTTTAGTGCCTATTCTATATATATCATTTCGAAGACTTACTTTTATATGCAATTTAATGTATTAATTATATTTTATTATTAAATTGTAGTGTAAAAATAATGTAAGTTTTGCTTTCAATTACGGTAAACATTCATTTAAATCAAATATATAAAATATACGACGACAGATATAAGAAATATGTTACAAAAAGAAAAATTTATTATATATATATATATATATATATATATATATATATATACATATATATATATATA
>Ga0214542_1008353_pt1 | contig 17213 bp, 9 predicted proteins | sample CNSS1metaG_FD_160096 | JGI IMG/M metagenome (GOLD analysis project Ga0214542, IMG submission 160096) | Root nodule microbial communities from cowpea collected in UCLA plant growth center, Los Angeles, California, USA - CNSS1 | ecosystem: Host-associated > Plants > Roots > Nodule | place: USA... | reverse complement strand
ATGTTCTTGCCATTGTTAACAGATTTGGAGCATATTTCAAATTTTAGTTGGGGTTCCGCAGTATTGGCATGCCTCTATCGTGCACTGGATCACAACACAAAATTCCATCAAGACAACATTGGTGGATACATGTTATTGCTCCAGTGTTGGGCGTGGGAGAGATTTACATGCATCTCTCCAGAAATACAACCAGTCACGGAGGACGAGATTGTGGCTGGGCTTGCGTTCCCCTTAAGTGTGAGGTGGTGTCGGCAAACACATTCTGTGTTCCATGACCAAACTACTGTGGTGGGCTTCCGACAAAAATTTGATCAAATTCAACCAAAGCAGGTTCATTATCACCAATGCTCTACTATTTTGTTTCTTGAAATTCCCTTCGTTTTTTTAAAATTATTAACACTAATTTTTGCAGTTTTTGTGGACACCATATCGACAACCACATGTTAGTCGCATGATAATAATAAATGTTTCTCCAATTAGTCGGGCATTGGTTCCTCTTATATGTTTTGCGACGGTTGAATTTCACCAAGTTGACCGGGTAGTCAGACAGTTTGGTTGGCGACAAAACATCCCATCCGACCCGATGAACCTGGATAAGGTTCACCGAATTGATCTCCGAGGAATGGGGGAAATTAATTGGAGGCAATAACACCATCGCTTTATCATGCTATTGAATAATCGCCATAATTCCATTGTTCAGGGCGAACCTTTCACCAAAAGTGGCCATCTGCGTGATAACTCGCCCTACATGCAATGATACATAAATCATACCATCCGGTATATCACGGTTATTGCGCAATCATCCGATGATGAAGTGAGAATCATTTTTTCATTCACAGCATGCTAATTAAAGTTTCGATTATAATTCATTTTAAATAATAAAATTTAATTTGTTATTTTGTTTTAGTATGACATGCTGGAGCAATATCAGAATCCGCCTTCACATCAGCAGTTTCATCCGGATACACCCTTTTTCGGCCTCCTTCAGTCATAAAATGTAACTGCTGGTTTTAGGAATTGGGATCACAGAATGCATCCTCCATCGTCATCTCAACAGGTCCCGACTTCATATGGTTTTTTTCCAGCGCCTTCAAACTTTGGATCAGGTCCAGCGCAATATTATGGTGGTTCATCTGGCCCACATATTTCCAGCTATGGGGGTGTTCCATCACAAATGTTTGGGACATCATCACTAACTCCACCATCTGCATACCGAGGCGCCTCATCTTTACAACCATACTACAGACCTGAAATTCCATTTAATGTTTCAAAAGGAGGTTCTGAATCCGTGGAAGTGGAAGATACTAATGACGAAAGTGAGTCAGCCCCTCCTCCCCCACAACCTGAGAGACGACCTCGACAACCGACACGAAGGCCACCATGTGGCACAGGCAGCCACCGTTGAATAATGTTGTTGTGAAATAAAGTTATCACATTATGGGAGAATATTGTACTATGTATGTGTACTATTTCAATATGACAATTGCATATGTACGTAATGAATTCAACCTTTATCATTTTGTCTTTCTTGATTCACTCAATAATTGTGCAACTACTATGCTTATAAAAACCACATCCCCACACTACATCAAATGCAAACTTTCAACTTTCCAACACATCAATTGCTTGGCATCTCCTTCCTCTTTTTCTTTCTTAATTGAAAACCGAAAGATGGAACAATTTTCCCCTGAAATGTTTGGCATCACAAAGTCGCAGGATTTCACCAATTCTTACATAGCTGCCTTATACACAAACGATGAAATGAAACTCTGTGAGGATGGGGTGAAGTTCATATGTCAGACTCCGGAGATTGTTCGCATTCCATACAACTGCACATACAACATACTGAACCAAAGAGTTTGTGCAGCCATTCCAAGCCAAGCACACACAACCATTAACAACCTATACTTTAGACGACCCACAATGACTTTTGAAGGAAATATTGTCTATGACGCATTTGAAATAAAGACAGATGAACCTGTTTTTCAAATGTTGGAATGTAAGTCTTCTTTCCCTTTCAACACCATGATTGAATTGTACGTGACCTTCACAAGATCACCTGAAGAAATCCTTTCTCTTTTAACTACAAACACCCCATCATCATCATCCTCAAACTCTCTCCCAACTTCACCAACTATTCTTTATTATGGTGGACCTTTAAGGGGTGCTGGTATCATAGAGAGTCGATCTGGTTTTGGTCTTGAGTTTCGTTCCGATGCCACGAAAACCTTCTTCATCAGACATGATTGCACCTACGATGAATTATTACAAACTGTAACTCAATTAGTCGAGTGTGGTGACCGTAGAGTTGTCAAACAAATTGACTATCGTCGCCCTTCAACAATACGCAACAGGCGACTATTTCATGACACCGCGGAAATCAAATGTGACTTTGATGTTTCATAAATGATCAGTCGTTGGAAACACGTACAAAGTCTAGACCAATCTGTCAAAAAACCGCGCATCTCCAAACTAGAGACATCAGACCACCAACACCTTCCGAAGAATACCAAGATATCAATTCTGGATGGTTTGTGGATCACCGGGGAAGAAGAAGATACAAATGGTTGCCGTAAATCGTTGTTTTATTTATTTTTTTGCTTTCCATTTGAAGTTATGTGCAACTTATTTATCATTTTATTTTTCTTTAATTAATGCCATATGTTAAACTTTTTTATTAATGGAGTACAAATGCTAAAAAAAAATGTTATGCTGTAATCCATCACCACAATTAATTTTCAGCAACAATGCGTGCGGTAAACGATTACCATGAAAGTGTAATCGATTACCATGACCAAAATTTGGACATCTAATATGAGCGTAATCGATTACACAAGCCCAAATTTGTACAATGTAATCGATTACTGAAGTAACACGACAACCTGGAACATAAATAATACCTTCGTAATCGATTACAACACACCTTTAATCGATTAACAGGAGAATTTGCAAAATTATTTCTAGATTGGTAATCGATTACATAAACTCTGTAATCAATTACAACTCTAACACGAGCTACTAGAACTTCATTTTTTCCTTCGTAATCGATTACCGAAACCCTGTAATCGATTACAACACTATCAGAAGCCCCTGGAATGTTATTTTTAACGTCGTAATCGATTACACAAACCCTATAATCGATTACGACTCGTCTTCCACTATAAAAACAACATTTTCTCTCTCGGCCGCTGCATCCCAAAAACCCCACCCGCGCCCCCTTTCTCTCCTCCGTGATTTCATCACTGTGCCTTCATTTCTTAACCAAATCACCTCCCGTTTGTTGCAATCTTTCTCATTTTCAATTCTCTACAAAACCCACCGATTATAATCTTCAGAAACACCCTAAAATGGCAGAATCATCAAGGAAACGCAAGACTCAAGTCGGTGCTCGCCATCGCCGTGGTCCCGCCGTCAACGAACCTGAAGAAATAATTGCACCTTCACAACCACAGAGATTGTTCTCTTCCGTAGCACAATATGAGAGGTATACTTCAAAATTTTCTGCCAGAGATATTCTTGAACCCAGATATCCTGATGATTTTATAACTGAGCAAAACTTTGAGTGCTATGATATACTCCACAACTTGGGATTATTACCTTTTTTGACTAATCATAAATGTTATTATCCGGAATTAGTTAGAGTATTTTATTCCAACTTACAAATTACTGAGGAAGGGGTTATTCTTAGTGAAGTTAAGCATGTGAAAATTAGGATGGATATAGATATGTTTTATCGTATAACTCAATTGGGCACTCAAGGGGTCTGTTTTGAGGGAAACATGGTTGAGGAATGGAGAGATGATTATTCAAGTCACAATGCAAAAATGACGATTTGTCGTGACAATGTAAATATTGGAGGAAGAATAGTGGCAGGGAAAATGAAAGTGGAAACACGTATCCTGCACTACATCTTATGTCGATGCCTGGTGCCCCGATCAACTAACCTTGCCCAAGCTATTGAAGAAGACATTATCTTAATGTGGTCAATGCTGACCGGATGGCAGCTTAACTGGGGTCATCTGATTAGATATCGGATGAAAAAGGCATTAAGAGACCATGCCCCTTTACCATATGCTAATCATATTACTGACATTTTTATTAAGTTTAATGTTCCTCTAGATGATGAACCATTTGAGGAGATTAATTGGAGAACAGGTCCAATTGGTGTTGAAGTGATTCATTCCTTTGGTTTTGTAAAAAACCAAAATGGTGAATGGATTCATAAACGTGATATGCAGGATGCACCTATTCATGATGACCGCACACCATCTCCACCGCCTCAGCCTACCCAGGATGCATCTGCTGCTATGCTTAATGATATTATCCACGAAATCCACGATCTCCGGGCTTTTCTTGGTTCAAGATTTGACAGTATAGATGCTCGGGTTGGTCAACTTGAGGAAGACATGGCTTATGTGCGGCGCCAATTTCCTCCATCTTAGATGCATTTTCATGTTTATTTTCATTCAAAAACTTTGTATTTTTTTAATGCACTTTGACATTGATATTATTATCTTAGTACTTTAATTGATTGTAATCTTTTTTTTCCACTAATATAACTGTTTTTAGTTTCATATTCAACTATATTATACATCATTGCTTTCCCATCCAGTGAAATGTTTGTTAACGTTTTTTTTTTCAAAAAATTACGCATGTAATCGATTACAGTTCGTGCGTAATCGATTACACAATACCCAGAAAACTGCAACACACTCAGTAATCGATTACACACTACGATAATCGATTACGGCTTCAAAGACGTTATCTCCCTGCACGATTACAGCATGCAGTAATCGACTACAACATACGGTAATCGATTATGGCACCAAAAATGTTCACCTCCCACACGATTTCGCCCTCTGACCCAGTTGACCACAAAAACGTATGGGGGCTACACGATTTCTTCATATGAAAACGTGCACCCCCAGAACGTTTTGCCTACTTCTGTAATTTTTTAAAAAGCTGCCTATATCCGTAATAAACCAAAGTCATTTGCCTAGAATGGAAAAAAAAAACCCGAAATGATATATATGACTTGGTGGTTACTTACTGTGATAGATTGGAAGTTGTAAAAGTAGAAGTCTAGATAAGAGGGTTAGAATGAATGAATGAGAAGATGCAGAAAAGTGGAACGAGGAGATGGCCAGATATTACTCCAACTTGAAGAGAGTGTACAACCAAAACCTCTCTCCCTGCGTGTCTTCATTCTTCGTTGCGCAAACTCATCATCACCCCCGACACCACCCGTTACGCCGCCTCCGTGCTCCTTCGTTTCCCCATCCCCAACGACACCTTCCCCTACAATACAACGCCATCATCTGCCACCTGGCACTCCACGCTGCCTCCCTCGCCCTTGCCCCTTCGATCACTTCACCTTCCCCCTCATCCTCAAACCCTCCACACTCAACCCTTGCAACATCCACGCCATCGTTTTCAAGCTCAGTTTCCACTCCTCCATCTACGTCCAAAACGTCCCTGTAAACTCACCCTGTCCACAAGAATTTTATTAGTTTTGGTTTGTTAGGTCAAGTGGAGTCAGAGTCTTTGCTGCAATCCACTAAGAGGTTTTATGACTTGTGCAAGACTTCTTATGTCCAAGTACATGTATAAATCCAGTTAATCAATTCTAGCTTATGTTTATGTGTTGATGACATTGCATTGTGATTTTGGAATGATAAATTGCTAACTTGGGTGTGATATCTTAATTGTGTGTACATTTCATGTGTGGAGTTAAATTATGTATGTTTGAAGTTTCATTAGCTTACCCTCGATCTCATTGTATTGATTGTTGTTTGTGTATTTTCTTCTTTTCCATTGATTACCATTAATTGGTGGGAGCATGTGATGATGTAGGAGTGGATGCACAACAAGATGTAGTAGAATCCTAGTCTGAGCATTAGATAACAATCTTTTTTTGTTCTTGTATAATTGTTTCTTTTCGGACAATTGTACTTATATTATATGTTAACTATTTTGGATTATCAAACATGTATTATCTCATTTTGGTGGTTTTATTTAATTAAAATGGGATGTTACAAAAATACTATTCAATTTCATCAATTGTCAACCATTCACAAAGCCTATTGATCAAGATCATACTCAACCAAATAAAATAGTTTAAATTCAGTACTTAGGAATCAACCCAAGGTCGTCTCCCAATTACCAATATTTTCAAAGATTCTTAATACACAAAAGAGTGGGAAAGATTGACAGATTCATAATTTCAAATCAAAATTAAACATAATTGTAGATTAATAAAATAGTGAACAAAAATAGTATTGATTCCTTGATCCAATTGAAATCCCATCAATCATAGGTCACGAAATCACTTGGCTCTGTTAACTCTCCTGAAACTCATGATTATGCAACTAAGCGAAGCTTAAAAACGAGTTTACCATGCAATTAAGCAAAACATACATCATTCAACTTCTCTCACACAAATTAAACGACTTTAATATAACCCACACTCATTAAGCATGAACAAAGGTTGAATTAAAGTGCAAAATAGAAACATAAAATTGTGATTAAGCATCTACCAATTTCGCATTCCTTCCAAAAAAGTAAAGATTGAAGAGAATGAAGAGCAAACAGAACTGAAATTGCAATAGGAATCAACAACCTTAAGGTTCCATTTCAATTTCTTCAAGGAACCAATACAAAGAATTTAGCTAGACATGGAATTTGAAATACAACTCAAAGAAAAATTGAACTGCATCATTCAATAGCAACAAAATGCTATAGAAATGTAACCAAGAACAAGCATAACATGAAAAACGTGAATTAAACTAGAAAAACGAAAACCCAAGGTTGGGTGTTGTTCAATACTCAAAACGAAACTAAATAAGCTTAAAGAGAGTGTGGAAATTAGAAAATCTCCAAGTGGGTGCTAGTTCAAAATGCAAAAACGTGAAAATGGAGTCTTTCATCAATGGGTCTTCGATGGGTCTTCAATGGAGCTCCTAGAAACGTGGTTCAATTGTTGAAAAACGAAGACAGGGGTTTTGCACCTAAAACCCTAAGAAAAACTCGTGGTCACATCACTCTGCCACTCATATTTATAAAATTGCCACTCAAGGTTGCAAAATTACAAAAATGTCACTCTGGGTCCAAAATGCTAGCCCAATTACTTGAATGTCGTGAAAATTATGTGAAAACTATCTTCATCTTAAGATTAATATTCAAGCTCCTAAATTGTTTCACAAAAATACCTAAAAATAATTAAAAACGAAAATTAGATCAATTAATGCCAAATTAATCAAAATTCTGAATAATGGCCAAATAAAGCCTAATGGACGAAAATACACTGAAGATAGACAATTAAGAATTAAACATCCATAAAGATGAGCACAAAAAGACAATAGAATAAGAGAATAATGACTCATCACCTATTATGTCAAACAACAGTTCAAACATATTTTCAAAAGATTCAAAACATGTCATCACAACAATTAACTCGATTTACTTGACGATAAAAATATGCACTTAAATATTAGCATGTTTTTGGAAACTTCCACTTGGTTGATGAACCTTATAAGTATTCTCCTTCGAAGGAAAAGTAAAAGATAACTGAAAATATTTGTAATTTGTTTTACTCTCTATTTATCCACTACCTTGATTTTTGTCATTTTGCCACAAGCTATCCTACTTCAGGTCGTATTCTTTTACAAGTTTCAAAAATTCAATGTTTGTTAAAAGAAAATGTGAAAGATGAGGATAAAATAATTAGTAAAATGGTTGAGTTGATAATGGTTAAATTTGAGAAATATTGGTATATGAATACAATATTATGTTTGCATCTGGTGCAATTTTAGAGTTAATAATGAACTTAGAAACATTGGATTTTTGTCATAAAACATTTGATCCATTTACTTAGGATCTAAAATTAGAAAAAGAAAATAAAAGAAAAGTTATGCAAGATTTCGCCAATATTCTAGCAAAGGTTTTACTACACCCTAGAATTTTCAAAAGCGTAAGTATTAACATTCTTCGTCCTCGTCTACTTCTATACGAAAGATTGTCTATGCAAGTTACTTAATTAAATCAACTTGTTTTTTTTTTTAGTTTTTATTGCACTTGTCAATTACATGCTACTAACTTATAACAAAATTGTAGTAAAAATGAGCAAGCTTCAAGTCGCTAATAAAATTTAAAGGATTCGACTAGTTACATATTTAGATGAACCAACCTTGAATTTGACTTTAAAAAAAATGGATGTGTTAGAATGGTGGAAGAATAATAATAAACATTTTTCATATCTTACTTTAATGAATACATATTTTTTAAACATCTATATCACCAAAGTGCATTTGAATTTGTGTTTAACATTCGATATTGGATCCTTAACAAATTATAAGAATTGCCTCTTGCTTGAAAATGTTGAAGAATTGTCTATACTTTTACTTTGAAGTATGAATTGTCTAAGATATTTCAATTAATTTAATTAAGAGTATTTTATTTTAGTATTTTTATTTTTAAATTCATGAAATTGCCATTGCTTAGATAATAAAGTAAAAGATTATAAGGATGAAAGTGTGAAAGAGGAGAGATATTCCAATGTTGCATCCCATGCTATTGAAACTTATAAGAAACAAAAATTCTTCTTAAATTAATACAAAATGATGACTAATTACCAATATTATTTTTTTCAGTAGTTCATACAACCATTTTTTTTTCAGGTTCCTTATTCATCCAAGATTTAACTTTGATACTTTTATTCGGTGTAGATGTTAATCTCGTGTTCATTTAGTTCATTTGAATTTTATTGTCAAGGTTAGCCTTCTTGGAGTGAACCAAAATATATGAAATATTACATGTTATTCTTTTATTTATGAAGGTCAACTTGTAGTCTCAAAAAGAAATTATGTAGGAATTGTTAGTAAAATTAAGCCTTACTTCTTGTATAAGTAATCCTTATAATATCTCAAGCGAATATTATCTGTTACGGTATAGGTAATCTCTTTTCTCCCTTACTAGATCTCTTAATACTTTGGGGTTTAGTTTTTGCTTCCTTTCCCAAACAACAACACACATTAAATGTTTTATAGGGGTCCATGAGATGAATGAAAAGTTTTATTTTGTTGTTCTCGTATGTGGTGCAGTGTTCCCAAAAATAGATGTTTTAGTCTAATTGGTCTTGTTAGCCAAATGGTAATTGTGGGTGGTGCATGATTTCTTTTAATTGCCATATATATTATTTATTTTATTGACTTTGTGGACTTTCATGATGGATATGCCATGTTACATAGGGGTAAGACTTTGTGCACCTCTTATCTTTTTCTCTTGTTGCCAAATGTGTCATGTTCTGTTGCATGAAAGGTCGGTCACGTATCATATCTCCTCTAGGTGGTCCGCAAGCATTTTCACGGGTTCTTTTCTTTTTGGTTTGTTACATGGGGTTTCTTTTCTCTTTCCAACTCTTCTTGAAATTTGGTTAGTAAAGTGGGTTCTTTTGTGTGTTCCCGTTCATCGGGCTTAAGTTTTAGCTTTTTGTGAAAGTTAGTTAGTTGAGATAGTGTGCATGAGTGTAGGTTGTGTCTAGCGGCGGATCTTGATCAAAAATTTTGGAGGGGTCAAAATAATATACTTAAATCTTATATATTTAATTATTATTACTAATATAAAAAATATATATATAATTTAGTATTGAAATCCTTTTATGTTTTTTTTTAATTATAGTTTTGAAATTGTATTTGATATGAAACTCATTCTAAATAAGTTTTCTAATTTCATCTATTTTCCTGAACATTTTCATATTTGAGAACATTTTCTTATAATAATTTCCAAATATAATAATTTTCAAAGAATATAAAACATTCTGCCTATAATTTAAAAGAATTAATATGAAATTTTTCCCTTATAATTCTTTGAATTTTAATATATGGTTCTCTAATTCAATCTAATTCAACAATTGAATTCCTAGTATCATATTTGACTATAGGTAAAGAAGTAAATTTGTATGTTTTCTTCTTCAAGGGTATCTTCCCTTTTATCACTTAAAAAAGTAATTTATTATTTTGTTTTTCATCAATAATAACTATTTTAAAAAAATTAAGACTGAAAATAGTTTATCAAAATCTAATCACAAATTGAGAGACGTAATTACTAAAAAAAATGATAATTAAGTCAGCTTTAAGAAATGGTTATGTAAAAACATAAAATACCTAACTTTTCTTTTTATATTCATAAAAAATAAATATACAAAAAACTCATAAGATGAAAAAAAAAAACTAAATATCAAAATAATATTTTCCTAACAAGAGAAATGAGAAAATTATCTTTTTTATCTTAGAAGATAACGGATGAGAACTGAGAACGAAATAATGAATTTATTTTTAACTTTATATTTCTTTTTTAAAACCAAAAACTAAAGAAGAGATGCAAGAGTAATAAATGAATACAATACGTGATAAACTTAAAATGAGAGAGAGAAAAAAAATCTAAATAAATTTTACTACTCTTTATTATGTTTACTTTTTTATTTTATTATTTATTAATATTAAATATTATATTTTATAAAAAAAATCAATTTAAAAATTAAAAAGTCTTGGGGGCCATGGCCCCCTGTGGACCTTCTAAGGTTGTGTCAGGTGGTGGTTTCACGTTAATATATTCTAGTTCTTGTTTTCGTTTGATGCATGGCAAAGTGCTTTAATTGTTTTTATGGTGTGTCATTTGGGTTTCAAACCTATTTTTTGCATATTGTGTGAGGGCAACTTTGGTTTCGTTTCCTCTTCTTGTATTATTCCATTTGTGTTTCATTGCTTTGCTTTGGAAAATTTGAATAATTAACAGTTGTTGTTTTGGGTTGCTCACTTTCTCAAGGTGCATGATCATATTCACAATAGTTTGTGGTGCAGTGCATGTTGGGTATGCTATATATAATTGTGTTAAGTGCTTGGAAAAATGTTGTGGTTAAAGGTAGTTTTCTTTTTTTCATTGGTTAACTCACCTTAGGGTTCGGTGCAACCATGTGCTAGTTGGTTATCTCAAATATCTTGATGGTTGGTGCAATCACAGGGTTGCATGGGATTACTCTTAGATAACATTACGCTTTGAATTTTGTCTCTTTATTAGTTTTATATCACATGTTTATTTGATTGATAGAAGATCATGGGCCCACATGGTGCTAGTTTCCTTTCTCATATTTTTAGATGCATGACTCATATGACCTAATGTTTGCATTGTTTTGAGTACGTGAATTCTCATCTTTGTTGCAGCCGTTTCCACTGGTTTTCTCTATGAATCACATATGAATTACATGATTTTAGTTGCAAGCTAAAGCCATTAAAATCCTAACTTTATGGTGGGACCCGTTTGATACTCTACGTGGATGTATCAAATTGTTTTCTTATTTTATTTGACTTTTGGGTAGTGATTGCTTTAATGCATGATAATATTATTATATTACTTGATTAGTTATACTCATAAAAGATGGTGGAAAGTGCAAGCTTAATAAATATGAGATGTTGAGTATTATTTGAAATGTTTTATTTTACTACATTCTGTTTATGTATCCTTATTTATGGTTAGTTTACCCCTATTTGTTTGTTTGTGTTTGTTGTGTGTGCGATGATCATATAACGTGAGTTATACGAGAGTATATGATAATGCAGATTCTTTTGGCATGGAGTAGAATGACGAGGGACTAGGGTTGAACTTGGGATTTTATATTCTTTTATCAAATTTTTTACCATAAAGGGTCAAGACGATGTAATTTTATTTATTTTTATTTGTGTTTGTTATTTGAAAATTTTTAGACAAATTGAGGTTTTAAACTATCCAATGTAAATTAAATTATAAGTTTTTTTATTAGTATGTTTTAAAGGATAATCATTTACTGCCAAACGGGTTCATTTTATAACTTTTCGTGACATCCCAAATTGAGGTGTTACATACAACTCAATTACGAACCTTTTCGCTACAAACAGATCCTAACTATATTTATCACAACAAAACATCAACACAATGCAACCATGAAAAATCAACAATCATGCATAACATATATCTCCAACTAAAGACATCCAACCTAAGATCACACTGTTCAAACTAAAAAACATGTTATGAACTAGCTGTCGAAAATTCAGCTAAATCAAAAAGGTTAACGAACCGGGAAATACAATTTTATGAAAACTGTGCAAACTAAAAAAAATCGTAGTCATTCAGCGACTAGAGCATGGCGCCCATCGGAACCAAAACCCAAGACCCGCAGCCTGACAATAGGAAACCACCGCCCGGCAAAACCCAAACCCGAGACTTAAGGACCTTGTGGAAAGAAGCCAGCGCTCGACACTTTCTACTACACAAAATTATGAAAAACAACATTTTTTCATGAATAATGTACTTGTTTCATGCATACCAAGCATCGAAACCATGCACAAACCTTACCAACCATCTTATATCCTTCCTAGCTTTCCCAAGCTATATCACGTTTTATATCATATCCACATGACCAATTAAATTCTTACCTCATGGTATAGTCCCTGCAATACTCACACCAACAAAACAATGCATACACTAAATACAAGGAAAAGAGAAACATTTCAAGTACCATCAATTATGCATATAACACACTTCAGTCCCTTTTATATCAATATAACACGCAATCAAAGGTGCATGTTCAAACAGAAACCACAACGCGCCATCACGCAACAACCAAGAGCGAACCCCGTTGCGCATTAGGCGTCGCCTAGCAGTTCCAAACTACCGCCTAGCGGTGCACCAGAGGTTCATGTGCAGAACCTCATTTTCTCCACCTACGAAAATTCTTAAGCACTAAATGCGCGACCCACTCATGCAATTTCACAACAACAAAAAAACAACCAATCATGCTTCCAACATCCATATGTCCTCAATTGGCTCCATCAAAACATGTACATACAAGTTTTTTATGCAACATATGGATACCAAACATCATGCTTATGAAGGAAACAAAAATCAAATGGCTAAGAGGCAACATACAATCATGGTAAGACGAAAATACAGCTCCCCTTACCTTTTTTTCTTGCTGCTCCGCCCTTGCTCACGCTAAGGACGACCTCATAGATGCTTCTTTTTCCCCAGAACAAGCTTCTACCTTCAACTCTAACCCCAAGGCCTCCCCTAGCAGCCATACGAAAATACACCTTCCCCCTTCACTAATTCCCTCATTAATTTATTTTTTCGCTATAAAATGAATTCATAAAATAAGTAAAACAAAAATAAGGTTAGTTGCCATCAATTGGCATTATAACAAGTAAAAGAACTATATAGCTAGCCAAGGTTCAAATTCCCATCCACACAGTTTTCAAGCCTATGCACAACCAATAAGCCATTACATGTTTCATGACATCTCAATTCTACCAATAAGCCATTATATGTTTCATGACATCGCCATGCATAAATGCAAGATAAAATAAATAATTAAAACATCACATTAATGGCATACGGAAGATTTGAACTCAAGGTCTCCCAACACAACCAAGTGCTCTCAACTACTTAAGCTACCAATGTTCCTTGTTATAACTTGACAACATAATTCTTTTAGATATACTTCTAATCCAATATTATTTTAAATAAATATTTATTTATTTAATTAATTTTCCCGGGTCTTACAATCCTCTTCTGACTCTTTATTTGTAAGTCAAATGCAGGATGACTCAAAACGAGTTGGGACTAGTGTAGTTTAGGCTTTTTACAATGCCTTATATGGTTCTCTCGCAAACGAGGCATAAAAAGACGTGGTGACATTTTTGCAATTTTTTGAACTTTTATGCCCTGGTCCTAAATACAATCGAGGCGAAAAACATTTTATGCCTCAGTTCTCTCACAAACGAGGCATAAAAAGTCACAGTGGCATTTTTGCAATTTTTTTGAACTTTTATGCCCTGGTTCTAAATACAATCGAGGCAGAAAACATTTTATGCCTCTGTTACAATACACCCGAGACATATATCTTTCCAAAAATTTTATTTAACCCGTTTTTTGAAATTTATATGCCTCAGACCCCACTTAACTAAGGCATATATGAATGTATGCCTCAAATTAAAATCAACTGAGGCAATAAACCTTCTTAGGGTTAAAAAACCCAAATCGTGTCATAGTTGTAGTGTCTTTTGTCTTCTTCACGGAGTTGCAACGTCTTCGTGGAGTGGAGCAGCATGTTTCGCATGGAGTGGAGCAACATTTTGTTTCCTTCGTGGAGTGGAGCAACATTTCGGCTTCTTTGTGTGGAGTTGTAGAATGCCTTTGTGTAGGAACAGTGTGAGCCTTCCATAGCCAAGGGTTTCTTCGATTTCCTTGTGTCCTCTAGCTCACTAATCAATTCACAACAGTGCGAAACACAAACACCAAAGAACCCTAAACGAACAATCACACATCACATCGTCAACCCTAAGCCCAACGTTTCGCTCTAAATGCTTTGCATCAGAGTGCTAGCAACATGGCTCTCCCACTCGGCAAGCTCACCATTATCATCGGTGCAAGTTCACTCTCATCACTTGCTCCAATTAATCTCTTTTTTTTTTCTTTATAATCAATTGCTTTATTCCAAATTTTGTTACATCGTAATTTAAGTTCTGATGAGGACTATCCCAAGATTCCATACAAGAAGAACTTGAAGATGAAACTTTAAAATTTAAAGGACCTATGAAAAGGGCAAGGAGCAAGAGATTGGAAGATCAAATCTATTCAAGGCTCCTGATGCTACAAGCAATCGGAAATTCAAAGGATATGAAGATCATGGCTTGGAGCACATTTGAAGGATAGTTTTTAGGAAAATTAATTTATGTTTTTAAACTTTGGGTTTTCTTTTAGATATTCGTTATGTTCTATGCTTTTGGGCTTTGGGCTTTGTTTTATAAATTAGTTTATATTTTTATGTTTTTTGGTTTGGGCCTTCTTGTAGGGTTCTTATATGCCTATATATAGAGGTACCAAAAAACAAATGTAGACACTTTGAGTCATATATTGAATTTGATTTCATTAAAGAAAGGATTCTCTTTGTTCTTTGCTTAGGCCTCTAGTTCTTATCAAAGATTAACATCTTTGTGGCGAATCTTCACTTGACTTATCAATCTGCTAGATTGTGGCGTCATCCATCTCTATCTTATTACGTGTTCTTCTCTTATTTATTCATGTCGTGCCTCTTGAGGATTCAAATTCAGAAACGATCGTACTCTTTTCTGTATAGGATCATATCATCTGGTATCTAGAACAAGGTTCTGGTTTTGAATTTCCTCTTCGATGTTATTTTTTTCTGTCATATGAAAAAAAAAACTAAAATTTTTGAATGTTTGTGTGTTCTGTGCTTTGTTTTGAACTTTTGTTTATTTCATTATTCTTAGAATTTTGTAAGGAGTAAAACAAAGAGTCTCTAAAAAGTGGAGGAAAAAGGATTCTAGAAAGTTAAATTTTGGAGTCAAAAGAGAGCATGTGGGAGGTGTGACTTGCCACCTAAGCAAGTCACACTTGGCATGACATGGGACGTTTATTTGAGAGCCTTGGAGAGCAAGCATGAAGCTTCTAGATCTCACCAACTCTTTCTCTCCAATTCAAGCCCATTTTAAAGTCCAATTCCCTTTTAGGTCCAAATTACTTTCTAAAGCCCAATTTCCTTTAAAGGGCTAATACATGGTTGATTGAAGTCGTACCCGACCAAATAGAACAATTAAATGAAATATTCAATAGTTAAACCAAGGTCGTCTCCCAGTGACCAAACTTATCATTGAAAGCTTTTCGAATTGTCATTCAACACAAAAAGGGGGGTTGGCAGATTCAAATGCTTACAACAGATTAAATGAAATGCAATAGTGATTAAAACGTACTGACTTCCTTGATTCAAATACAAGTTCACTTATCATAGGCCACCAAATTAACACCTCTGCCTACTCTCAATCCACTAAACAATAACCTACTAAGCGAAAGTTACAATCCAGTTTGATTATGCAAATAAACAACGCATACATCCATGAATTTGTGACAACCAAGCTAAATACATTAAGCATGAACATAACCCAACCCAAACAAATGAAATTAATATGTAAATTAAACATAAACAAATGAACCACATACATTCCACGAATTCAAGATAAAGACATGACATATTTCACAAAACAAGCACAACCTCAAAGCTTCATTGCATTTTTCATCAAGGAGTCAATACACGAATTTTGAAAGTCATGGGAATGGAGCAATTAAACACTTCAAAACTGAAATGCACAAAACAAAACACTAACTTGAGTCTTTTTGAAATGCAAATTCAAGAAAAATGAGAATTTTAAAGCTTTAATGGAACAAAAATGGCTACTGTGATATAGAAACCAAAAACCCCATACATGGGTGTTGTTCCAAGTCAATACAATCAACAAAACGAAATACCCAAGCTATCAAATGAGTTGAAAACGTAAAACCCACATTGGGTGTTGTCAATGGTGTATAAAAACACTAAAAACGAGTGCTAAAACATGAAAACGAAAGAGGCACCTCCATGGGTCACCAACCAAGCTCAAGAACGTGAAAATGGAGAATGGGAGGGAAGATCAACTTCCAATTTGGAACCAAGGTCAATTTGGTTGAATGTACCTTAGTTCCGAAAACTAGAACTGCATACACCCCTTTTTCAACCATCAAAGCTCCTAGTTTTGACACCGATTACTTAGTTAGTAAGTATATTATTTTCTTTTTCTTTCTTTTTTTGCGTTTAAATTTTGATTAATGTTTTCTTTTGTTATTGTTTCTTTTTCTGCAGATGTCATTGGAATGTTTACTGGTGTTGGAATAGAGAGAGCTCGAGAAAGGTGGTAAGAAGACCAAGATGAATGTGAGTTGGTGTTGGAGTAACTTGGGGTCTAGTTGGAGAAGTGAAGTTCTTGCGCGAGAGAAAAGATTGTCGCAGTGACTCTGTTCATATGCTAACGGCGGTTGTGATGGCAAACGGCGGTGATTTGGGGGGCCCGAATAAGACGCGAGTAGAGGAAACAGTCTAAGTGGTGCAATGGCGAGCGCGCTGGTGTCGACGTTGACAAAACTCTGAGAGTGGTCGTCGTCACCGTTGACAACTTTTTCGTGAGCATGGTTGCACTTTAAATGGTGGCCACATATGATGGTGTGGTGGTTGATGAGTTCAAATTTTTGCCCTCATTTAATATTTAAATTTGGGGATTTAATTGAATTTTCTGTGCTTAAAGATTGATTTAATTAGGATTTGTGATTATTGGATTTATTGAGTAAGTTTGGTA
>Ga0214542_1008352_pt1 | contig 17214 bp, 9 predicted proteins | sample CNSS1metaG_FD_160096 | JGI IMG/M metagenome (GOLD analysis project Ga0214542, IMG submission 160096) | Root nodule microbial communities from cowpea collected in UCLA plant growth center, Los Angeles, California, USA - CNSS1 | ecosystem: Host-associated > Plants > Roots > Nodule | place: USA... | reverse complement strand
CAAGGTTGGTAATACGAGCTGGTACTGATTGACATGTGATATATGGGGGTTGTTTATGGATGTTGGTATGAATCTTCCATGCATGGTGTATGTGATTATTTCCTTGTTGATTTATGATTGTTGGTCTGTGTCAGCGTGTAATTCCTTGGGGTCTCTAGGTGAGACCTCCAGGGCTGCGCTTCAGTGGTCGGGACGTAATTCCATGGTCCTGTTAGTGGGTGTCCATGGTGGTGCCCCATCTGTATAACTAGGTAAGGATTCAAGTTAAGGTTGCATCCTGACACTCTAAGGAGTCAGTTAGTCTCACTTAGAGCGGACTGACTCCTGTGGTGAGAGTAGCAGGAGGCCTGAAATTCATTAAGGGCTAATCTTGTGGTGAGGGAAAATTGATCCATCGTAACACTTGTAACACATTGCTCGGGGGTGAGCAGAGGTATCCACCACAAGTGCGGGCATCCGCTGAATCCGACCAAGTTATACGTATCCGGATGAGTCGAGTCGAGTCGTAGTGTATTGATTGAGAGTCATAACATGCTTGGATGATGTATGGATATTGAATGGTGAGAACTATATTTTGACTGTATGATATATGTTGATGGCACTAGCTTACCCGGTTTATTGTATGGTATTCTTGTATGTGGTTCTTCTTTCTTACGATGATCATCAATTTAATTGATGGGAGCAGATGGACGAGGTTCCAGAGGTCAGCAAGGAAATGGAGATTCCGCTGCATAGTCCGCGTGGACTAGTTTATGTTTCTGTATGAGTTTATTTAGGGTTGCGACCCATGTAACTGTTCGTCCTTAGATTTATGCACTTTGGTTAACTTTTCCTGTAGATTCTTTTGGGCATCGTGGTGTGCCATGGGTTGTATGGAGTTGAGTTTAAAACTCCCAGACTGCGCTTTTATGTATCTTTCTCGTGACATTCCTTTAATTTCACGTACTTAATTAAATGGGATGTTACATTTATGGTATCAGAGCGGTAATTCCTTAGGTCTGTGGACTTGGATATCCGCTTAGCTTTCTCTGTGTCTTCTGAGTGTTCTTAGTTAAATTCTTGTCTTTATCGAGCCTAACCAAGTGATTTTCTGTGTGTCAGTGGACTATGACACCTCCTCGTAGGACTTCGCAATCATCCCAGGGAGACGTACCTGATATAGCCAGAGCCATAGAGGCGATGGTAGCGGCTATGGCGCAGCAGAGTGCTGCGATGATGCAACAGCATGGGGCATCCATGCAACGACAAGCGACGTCGCTTGAGCAGCAGTAGGCGATGATACAGCAAATGGAGGCTGCGAGGGTAGCTGCTGAGGATGCTCATCAGCAGCACATGGAGGCCCTCCGCCAGCTGGAGGAGAACAGGGCGGTTGCCCCTGTGTTTAGTCCTGAACCATGACCTGTAGTCAGGGAGTGGAGCTTAGAGGATTTTCTGAAGCACCACACAGCGAAGTTTGATGGGAAGACCAATCCTGACGTCGCAGACCAATGGCTGAAGGACCTGGAGCGCATTTATGATGCGAAGATGTGCCCTGCGGAGAACAGGTTGGCGTTCTCTGTGTACATGCTCACAGGGGAGGCGGAGCATTGGTGGATCAACACCAAATCCATCATGGAGGAGAGGGATGAGCCAGTGATGTGGGAAACTTTCAGAGAGAGATTCCTCTCAGAGTACTTCCCAGACAGCATCCGGTACGCCAAGGAGGTGGAGTTCCTCCAGTTGACCCAGGGAGGGAAGACAGTAACAGAGTATGCTGAGAGGTTCAAACACCTCAGCCGTTTCTACACCCTGCCACTCGATGAGGAGTGGCGATGCAGGAAGTTCAAGAATGGGCTTCGCGGTGACATCCGCTTGATGGTGGCTCCCTTGTCCATCAAGGACTTTGCCGCTCTGGTGGAGAAGGTCAGGGTGATGGAGAAGATGAAGTGTTAGGTGGAAGGTCAGCGCCCATAGCAGCCACAGCCGCCTCAAAGGATCGATGGACCGTCTGGGTCCAAGCCCAGGCATGAGGAGCGGAGGAGACCGTATGATAGACCCCACCATCAGCCTCAGGGGTCTAGGAGCTTTTCTCCTCAGTAGGGCCGAGTTCAGTGCTACATTTGTGGAGGCCCTCACCTGAGGAGTGCTTGTCCACGTATAGAGGGTTACCGTAGGTGCAACAACTGTGGCAAGGAAGGCCACTTTGGGAAGGATTGTCCCAACCTTGCCAGGGCAGCGGCACGCCCTCCAGTTCAGACTCCCCATCAGCATCAGAGGAGGGACAGAGGCAACAGGCCTCAGGCTACCGGCAGAGTGTATGCTATGTCAGGAGCTGAGGCATCAGGCTCAGGTAACTTGGTTATGGGTAGTTGCATAATAGTTGGTACTTCTTGATGTGTGTTGTATGATTCTGGAGTGACACACTCTTTTGTGTCAAATGCTTGTGTGGAATGGTTGGGTTTGCCGGTGCGCGAGCTGTAGTGTGAGCTTGCGAGGTCTACTCCGGCGTCGGGTTTGGTCAGGACATCGTCCTTATGTGCTAGGTGCCCAGTGGAGGTAGAGGGACGCATGTACAGGGTGAACTTAATCTGTTTGCCTCTACAAGAGTTGGAGGTGATCTTAGGGATGGATTGGCTCTCTGCCAATCGCGTTTTAATAGACGGTCGAGAGAAGAAACTGCTCTTTCCCAACGCAGAGGAGCCTGAGTTGGTATCTTCTCAAGGTGTTATGAAGGAACTCCATGACGGTGCGCAGTGTTACATGATCTTCACACATCTGGAGGTGGAGAGAGGAGAGGCGACGTCAGTGATACCGGTTGTGCAGGATTTTGAGGATATGTTCCCAGAAGAAGTGTCAAGGTTACCACCCCGCAGAGAGGTAGAGTTCTCTATCGATCTAGTGCCAGGGACAGGTCCAGTATCGATGGCTCCCTACCGCATGGCACCGGCAGAGTTGGTTGAACTTAAGAAACAGATAGAGGAACTGATGGCGAAATAGTTTATTCGACCCAGCACTTCGCCTTTCGCCTTGGGGAGCGCCAGTGCTGTTAGTGAAGAAGAAGGATGGGAGTTCGCGTCTGTGTGTAGACTACAGACAGTTGAACAAAATGACAATCAAGAATAAGTACCTTCTTCCGAGAATCGACGACTTGATGGATCAACTACATGGGTCAGCAGTATTCTCGAAGATTGATATGCGGTCAGGATATCAACAGATATTGGTGAAGGAAGATGACGTACAAAAGACGGCCTTCAGGTCCAGATATGGCCACTATGAGTATGTGGTTATGCCGTTTGGTGTGACCAACGCTCCAACGGTGTTCATGGACTACATGAACAGGATCTTCTGACCTTTCCTAGATAAGTTTGTCGTAGTCTTCATAGACGACATCCTTATCTATTCTCGGACTCAAGAGGAACATGCAGAACACCTGAGGTTGGTGCTTGGTGTTTTGAGAGAGAAGCAACTATATGCCAAGTTGTCTAAGTGTGAGTTCTGGATGGATGAGGTTTAGTTTTTGGGGCATGTGATATCCGCCCAGGGAATTGCTGTGGACCCAGCAAAGGTTGAAGCAGTGGTAAAGTGGGAGAGTCCTAAGTTGGCCACTGAGATCAGGAGCTTTGTAGGGTTGGCAGGCTACTATAGGAGGTTCATAGAGGGATTCTCCAAGATAGTGGCACCTCTGACTTTACTTACCCGGAAGGACCAACCTTTCACTTGGACGGATAAGTGTGAGGAGAGCTTTCAGGAACTAAAGAGAAGGTTGACGAGTGCTCCGATATTGGTAATTCCAGACGTGGGGAAACCGTTTGAAGTCTTCTGCGACGCGTCTCATCTCGGGCTTGGTTGTGTCTTGATGCAAGAAAAAAAGGTAGTGGCGTATGCTTCACGACAGCTTAAGGTGCATGAGCGTAACTACCCCACTCATGACCTAAAGTTGGCAACGATAGTATTTGCCTTGAAGATCTGGAGGCACTATCTTTATGGTACACAGTTTTGTGTGTTTAGTGATCATAAGAGCCTCAAGTATCTGTTTGACCAGAAGGAGTTGAACAGGAGACAGAGAAGATGGATGGAATTCCTGAAGGACTATGACTTCGAGCTCCTATATCATCCAGGAAAGGCAAAAGTGGTAACAGATGCCCTGAGTAGGAAGACTGTACATACGGCACACCTTATGATTAAGGAGGTGGAACTGCTAGAAAGGTTTAGAGACATGAAGCTACAGGTGGAGTTGGGGTCCGAGTTCATTAGGTGTAGTACCTTGACTATATCTAGTGACTTCTTGACCTTGATTAGAGAGAGGCAGTTATTGGATGCCAGTTTGAACAAGGTTAGGGAACAACTTGGATCGGATGAAGCCAGAGACTTTGCTTTGGGTGATGATGGCATCCTGAGGTTCCAAGGCAGGGTGTGTATACCTGATGACGTCGAGGTAAAACGGTTGATCCTTGAGGAAGGGCATAAGAGTCGTCTTAGTCTGCATCCTGGCATGACTAAGATGTACCAGGATCCCAAGGAAAACTTCTGGTGGCAGGGAATGAAGAAGGATGTGGCACAGTTTGTATCAGCCTGTCTGACTTGTCAGAAGGCGAAGGTGGAGCACCAGAGACTCGGGGGAATTCTACAGCCTTTAGAGATACCCGTGTGAAAATGGAACAACATCTCCATGGACTTTGTGACCCATCTGCCGCGAACTTTTAGGGGACATGACACCATCTGGGTGATAGTGGATCGATTGACCAGGAGTGCACACTTCTTAGCGATGAACTTGAGGATGTCCATGGCCAAGTTGGCCCAGCTGTACGTTAAAGAGATTGTGAGGTTACATGAAGTACCTTTGAGCAAAGTTTCCGACCGAGACCCACGTTTTACATCCCAGTTCTGGCAAACCTTATAGGAGGCCTTGGGGACAAAGTTGACTACGAGCTCAGCCTATCACCTCCAAACGGATGGCCAGTCGGAGAGGACCATCCAGTCACTTGAGGACTTACTACGGACGTGTATATTGGATCACCTGGGAGCTTGGGATGAGGTATTGCCTTTGATAGAGTTTACCTACAACAACAGTTTTCATGCGAACATTGGCATGGCACCATACGAAGCACTTTATGGTAGAAGGTGTAGGACTCCTCTTTGTTGGTATCAGGATGGAGAGGCAGTATTGGTTGGACCCAAACTGTTAGAGCAGACCACTGAGAAAGTGAGGATGGTGAGGAACAGAATGCAGGCTTCTCAGAGTAGGCAGAAGGCCTATGCAGACCGTAGGAGGAGGCCCTTGGAGTTTGCAACCGGCGATCATGTGTTCTTGAGGGTAACCCGATCCACTGGCGTGGGAAGGGCTCTCCGCTCAAGAAAAATTTCTCTTAAATTCCTTGGTCCATATCAGATCACGAGGAGGATTGGGCCAGTGGCTTATGAGATAACTTTACCCCCGAAGTTGGCAAACCTTCACCCAGTGTTCCACGTCTCACAACTGAGGAAGTACGTGTTTGACCCAGCTCATGTGTTAGAAGCCGAAGATATACAGATCAGGGAAGACCTCACCGTGAAAGTACCACCTATCGCTCTTGAGGATAGCAAGGTTGAGGAACGCCGTGGAAAGACCGTTAGTCTTGTTAAAGTCATCTGGGATCGGAGGACGGGTGACTCGACTTGGGAGTTAGAGGAGGGCATGAGAAAATCACATCCACATCTGTTTACCTGGTGAGTCTTTATTTTCGAGGTCGAAAATTTTCTTGTTAGGGAGAATGTAAGGCCCATTAAAATTGGCTTAATACTTTCTGCCCTAAAGTAAAGGGGCTGCCCTTGTTAATGGGCCTAGGGTGGCCCAAGTGATAAAACCCAACCCTAATTCTCCCTAATCCACTCACTTTCACTCCTTCACAGAAACGTAGTCGTCTCCCTCCGCTGCCAAAAGAGCTCTGCTAGGGTTCGCCTCCTCATCTCGAACAAGTCCGCTTAAGCTCAGGTTTTGGTCTACTGCTCCATGTAAGTGATCCCCAATCCCATGCCTGTTCCATGTAAGAGCTCTTTTCTGTATTCCCTCACTCAAGGTCCCGTAATAATGCTATTCTGCTACTGTTCCGCCAGTGTCCAGTCCATCTCTCGAGCTGCAGTGCTCCGCGACCCAGAGTAACCCCTTTTCAAGTACGGGAAGTTAGGGTTTTGCGAAATAATTGATGTTCATGTTTTTCTTTTGAAATGTATGTGTGATTTGACGATCTGTACGCTGTCTTGAGTGTGTGGAATGTGCTATTGAACTATTTGGTTGTGTTTCTGGTCTGTTACGCGCCTGAACAGTGGGCGAGGACGGATACTCTCGCCCAAGCGAGCTATCTCGCCCAGGCGAGGTGAGCTGAGGCTTGCCCAGTAATTCTCGCGCGAGGGGTCGCCCATGCGACCAGCTCCATTTATTTGAGTGAGAATCTCGCCCAAGCGAGGAGGGTCTCGCCTAAGCGAGATAGTACAGAGGCCATTGTTCCAGGATTTCGAGCTCTCGCCTGAGCGAGACTTCTCTTCCTGAGCGAGGGGCTGAGCGAGGGGCTGAGCGAGGGTGCTGTCTAATTTGGTATTCCTTTCTGTTTTGGATGGTTGGCATGTGATTAATAAGATTATTGCATGATGGCATGATGGGTTGAATGTATATATATATATATATATATACATATATATATATATATATATATATATATATATATATGATGAGGGGGGCTCATATGTGATGACGGGTGAGAGTGGCATGATCTTACGTGAATATTGCATGAGTGGTTAGATATGTATGTGATCACAAATCGGGCATGAACAACGATGAACCTTGGTGATTGGTAATTTTGTGGCATGATATTGACATGAGGGGAGATGTTTCCTCAAGGTTGGTGATACGAGCTGGTACTGATTAACATGTGATATATGGGGGTTGTTTATGGATGTTGGTATGAATCTTCCATGCATGGTGTATGTGATTATTCCTAGATGATTTTATATGTTGGTAAGTGGTCAGTACGTAAACCCTTGGAGTCTCTAGGTGAGACTTCGGGGTCGTTCTTCAATGGTCAGGACGTAATTTCATGGTCCCTGTTAGTGGGTGTCTATGGTGGTGCCCCATTTGTATAACTAGGTAAGGATTCTAGGTAAGGTTGCATCCTGACACTCTAAGGGGTCAGTTAGTCTCACCTAGAGCGGACTGACTCCTGTGGTGAGAGTAGCAGGAGGCCCGAAATTCATTAAGGGCTAACCTTGTAGTGAGGGAAAATTGATCTATCGTAACACTTGTAACACATAGCTCGGGGGTGAGCAGAGGTATCCACCACAAGTGCAAGCATCCGCTGAATCCGACCAAGTTATATGTATCCGGATGAGTCGAGTCGAGTCGTAGTGTATTGTTTGGAGGGTCGTAATATGCTTGTGTGACGTATGTATGATGGACTGTGAATATGTATCTGACTTCATTGATGAAATGATTTTATGCTCTAGCTTACCCTACTTTTGTTGTGTTGTGTGTTCCTGTTGTGTGGTACTCTCTTTCGCGATGATCATTAACTTGTTGGTGTGAGCAGAGACGAGGAACACCCGTGGACAACAGGGAGGTGATAATTCCGCTGCATAGTCCGCGTGGATTGGACTTTAGTTTTCTTTGGGTTTTTCTTTAGGGTTATGGCCCATGTATTCGTTGTTCTTGGATTTGTATACTTTTAGTCAAACTGTTATCCTGTTCCTAATGGCATCATGGTGTGCCTAGTTTTTGTAGGGGTGGTGTTAAGAACCCCAGGACTGCGTTGTTATACTAATTTATGTGTGGCGTTTCTTTTAATTACGCGTATTAATTAAATGGGACGTTACACTTTCAAGTTGAATATATAAATTTTTTATTTTTTCTTGAATAAAAAATATATAATAGCATTTTTAATTTATATTTACTATATTTCACAATAATATATGCAAGATTACTAAGTCAAAAATTTCCAACTTATTAATCTATTAAAATATCTTATATGAAACAACAACTATTTTATGCTATATATTAAACATATTATAAATTGTATGACACCCATTATTTAATTTTCCATTTAACTATGAATGTAAACAAAATTCAGTTTTCTATATTAAATTCATCAAATAAAAATACATGAGTAAAAGTAATTAATTAAATTAATTCGCCGGTAAATAGAATATATATATATATATATATATATATATATATATATATATATATTATAAAATAGAGTATTGGCTTCAATTTTTCTCTTTATAAAAAATAAACTTAAAATATTTTCATAATAACAATTCGTCCGTGTAAATAATATTTTCATAATACAGAAGTAAAGTAAAAATTATAATAAAGTATCATACTTCAAATAAGTGATGATATGACTCTTATTTATAATCTTGATGAAGTAAGGACGGTTGAATTAGTGGAATGATTTTGTAATGCAATTTTTCAAATTTTATAATTAATATCCTTTTATTTTATTTAAATACTATATATAATGAATTTGAGTCAAAATATTATAAATTAAAAAATATATAAAGTCAAGGTTGAAATTGCATATAGATATAAAAAACAACTTGCATCCAATAGAAGTTGAACCTATACCTAAGGTTTAGGGTTTTCATGAGTTAGAACGTTGCTAATCTTTTATTGATATCATTAACTATGTAGTTTTTAAAATTGGGAACCAACTAGGTTCCATATCCAATCGAACATTAGTTTAATAGTCAAATTTTTAAGTTCAAAAATCAAATCAGAGTCTTAAACTAGCCAAACCCATTTAAATTCAAGCAAAGCTCAAAGCTCTGTTTCTTAAGAATATTTTTTATTTTAATTTGATCTAAAATACTTTAAAATAAATAAGAAAAACGCATACTAAAAAATTGTCCATGGATATACATTTTTTTAACAATTAATGTTTTTTATTTGTAGTAATAATTAATTAATGTAGTAATAATTTGTAATTGTTTTGATTTGTTGAGAAAATAATTTTGGAAAATGTATAAGTACATGTTTAAGTAATTTAAGTTAATTATTATTTTTGTTGTTGAAACTTTGTAAAGTAGCAATTGATATTACGGTTGATTTTATAAAATAAAATATTTTTAAATGTATTATTTTATGTTTTTAAATTATTCAACAATAGGAGATGGAAAATCATTAATTAAGAAATGAAAAATATATACGTATAAGGTAATTTAGTAATATTTTGTACCTGTTGCAAATTCTTGAGATAATAATATTTGAAAATGTATATGGTTAAATAGTTTAAGTTCAATATTATATTGTCGTTGAAAGTTATAAAGTAGGAATTTTCTACCAGTGCATTTTATTTAAAATTAGAAAATTAAATTCAATGTATAGGTTATTAAAGTTATAGTTTAAAAATATAGGAATAAGTAATTGGACCAAAATTTATTGTTTAACAAAAAAATATTAATTTGAATTTATTTAACGAAATTAATTTGAATTAAATTTGATAAATGTATATTAATATAGTTAAAGAATAGTTAATAGTAAAATTACTTTTACACTATGAAAATATATTTAAAATCGAAATGGAAATAAATAACAATTCTTGAAAAGCAAATATACCTAATAAAGTTGACGTAATTGAAAATAAATTTAAATAGATGAATTACAATATTCGTCTAAAGAGATAACATGTATATATTATAGTAAAATACATTAATTAGATGTATATATTTATAAAAAATTACCTTACAAGAGAAAAGAAGAAAAAATGAAAAAAAAAAGGGAATAAGGTAAGAAGATGAGAAAAGAGGATAAGGTAAGATTACTTGACCTACATATAATCTTGACTTTTAAAATTCAAGATAAGATAGCAATATTTTGAAGTTATAAATACATAGACATAAAGAAAGAGAGAAGGAGAGAGACAAAAAGCAAAACAAAGATAAAAAGAGAGAAACATAGAATCAAAGGCAGTGGCGGAATTTGGACAAAAAATGTAGGGGAGTCAAATAGATTTGTTATATATAATTTTTTTTAGTTAGAAAAAAAGCTCTTCATCTTTTCTCTTCATTTTCTCTGCTTAAAATAAGCACACATAATAGTAGAATTTTTAAAAAAATATTACTATCATTCACTATTATATCATGTTATTGTTTTATGATACCAAACCATGAATACCATTTTAGATAAACCCTTCGTACCTTATCAATTTGATTTTGTGGTATTGTCAAATTTGAGACCGTTTTTCTCGCGTTGTAATGAATTTTTAAATTCATTATATTATAACTTTAAGAACTTTAGATATTTGTTTTTTATTGTCTTGAATTCTTGGTTCTCATAAAACCTACCTCTTAAAAAAAAAGAGAATCAATTTTTTTACTTTTTATCATAATCTTTCTAATATAAATTTATCATCTCTCACCTATCTAAAAAAAATAAAATTTATATTCAGAAATCACAATCATCACAATGCAAAACATAACAAAACTCATACCACTTTAATTAAATAAGCAACACCGTATGAAATTCAAAACTTTTAAAAAAATTTACCATAGGCAGCAAAAAACACAAAATCCGTAAATTTCACAATTAAAGATTATAATAATATGGGGAAAATTATAACTAGGGTTCATACCAATTTCATAAAAGAATCCCTAAAATCATAATTAGGGTTTTATTAATTTAGGATCAACTTAATTTGGGATAAACATTCTAAAAAAATCATAAATTTAACATACATAAATCATAATAAAATATTAACCTTGATCTGAGAGATCATGCAATAATGTATATTTCAATCTCATTTTATGTGTTTTTCAACCTCTATTTCCCAATCTATCTCTTTGTATTTATTTCTCTTCACACACTTTCATCATAATTTACATGGTGGAAAGATCTTATGGCGAAAAAAAAAATCCTAATCTCTTTTATAAATCAATGTCTCCATTAAATTTTTTTATTTTATCTTTTATTATAATTTTTCATAATATAAATTTAATATAAATAATATATAAATATAATTTAAAAAATATATAAATATATATAAAAAAAATCAAAAAAAAATTGGGGGAGCCACGGCTCCCCCCTGTCACCACATAGGTTCGCCAGTGATCAAAGGGGAGACAAATACAAAGATAAAGAGAACCAAATAAATATAATTTAACTCCAGTAACAAACTGGTCCATGCTTTTCATTTTTGATTTAATATATCTTTAGTTACATTCAATATTGTTTGATCACTAATTAAATTTTCAATAAATACTTACAACATATCGAATGACAAAATAATATTTTTTTACTATTATAACACAATTAGAAAGGAGTGGAGACATATGACTATTAATCTTGACGAGTCCATCAACTCAATCTTGAAGAAGAGGAGAAATCTTCCAATCTCTTATATGGTTATAGCAATATATACCTATTGCAACAAATTTTTCACTAATAGCGGTAGACAAGTCGCAACCATGATATTGATCATGTCTACTCTGAAGTTGCACAAAGGTTAGAAGATGCACAATCAAAGGCAAACACTCATACAGTGCTTCCTTTTGACTCGAGGAGTACCATATTTTTAATACAAGAAGCACAAAATCCAAGTGACATATATGTTGGAAATATTTTAATATAATTTAAAAATATATAATTAAAATATTATCCTACGGATACTTGTATTTTTTATGGACTTTTAATTTTACAAGTAAATGATGTTATTTTTTGTTAACGACTATATTTTTATTATGAATTAATATTTTATTTAATCACTTATTACAATTGACTCTTAAGTCTCTTTTTATTACCTATAAATACTCCATATTTGTATGAGAAACAAAAAACAACAAACACTAGAGCTCATACAAAAGTGTTTTGTATTCTTCTCCATATTATATTTTAAGACATTAGTGTTCATAAGGTTAGGAGATCATTAGTTGCACTCAATTGATGTGATAGGTTGTTATATATTGGGAGAGAAACGCATATGATTTTGTTTTGGATGTGCGTAAGGATGTTTTCTCTCTCATGACATCACTTTGTCTGCCTCAACCCAAGATATTTGTACTTCTTTCCTTATTTATTTTTTATCTATTCTTGTTATAAGAATCGTTGGGTTTGATTAATATTCTTTTATTCATATATATGTCTTGGTATTATTATTGCTTTAATAATAATTATATTATTCATATTTTTTTATTACTAGTATGTTATTTGTTTAATCATTTCTAACATTCTAGGAGAGAAAAATATTTTTCATTTCTAACATTAAAGACAATATAGAGCAGAAGAATGAAAACATTCTTTATGAACTATTGTGTTTGTTATAATTATAATTAAATCAGTCTCAACTAAATCTAAAAATTTAAATTTATGTGTATAATTGTTTTTATTCCTTAAGTAACATCTTCATATCGTGCTAATCTAGTGCAGTGAAAGAAAAAAAAATGCTTTGATATGGTAAGTGTTATTCTACAAATTCTAACTCATTTAAATTTATATGAAGTGAAATTTTATATTTTGTTTATCATATTCTCAAATAGAATTCCTTGCAAGGTTGTGATAAAATTCTTGTGAGTTACAAAAAAAAAGGAGAGCCACATTTAAAATATTTCAAAGTGTGGGGGTGTCTTGTAATGGTTAATATACATATTAATAAAAAATAAATAAAATTTCTTGGTTATATATTCTAAAGTGAGTGAGAATATAGTACTATTTTGCCTTCTAGTGATAATGTTATTTGTGATTCTTCTAGTTATGGCATTCAATATGTCTAATTTCTTGAGATGATTGAATGATATATTAATGTAAATTGGATATTATTTATGGTGACACAAATCAACTACTGATTATGGTTATGTTTTAACCTTGGATGGAGGTGCACTATCATGAAAATATGTTAAAAAGTTGTTATTCTGTCATGATCTATTATGCAATCATAAATTGTTTTTATTTCAATGCATCATGACAATCAAATTTTAATATTTATTAAAGTTTCAAGTAAAAATGTCAATGAAAAATCAACATACGAGAAATATAGACAAATTTATTAAAAACTTAACTATTCATGATATTATATCTCTTGACTTTCTCAAGTCAAAAAGAAATATTGCAGATCTGCTTATCAAAGGGTTGATGCATCAACAAGTACTTGAGTCGTCGAGGGAAATGAGACTAAAACCCATAAATAAGTTGCGACAATAGACACCCATTTCTACATGAATGGTGATCCCATGGAATGAAGTTCAATGGGTAACAACAAAGTTGTTGTTAACTAAAGTTCACCAACTAATTTGATTAAATTTTGTCTCATTCCTATGATGAGATGTACTATAAATTGTGGCAATAATTAGGTTGAAGTATCTGCATTATTATGCTTATATATATATATATATATATATATATATATATATATATATATATATATATATCTTAATAAACCCAATGAAAATTATTGTGGAGGTCTGAGTCACAAACCACCCTTTGAGGGTTTAACTAGTGAGTGTGATGGTGGGGTTGCCATTGTGAGACCTGGACAAGTCTCTAAGTCACACTCATAAAACAAGATACATGCAAATGACCGTAATGTGAAACCACTAATTAGAATATAAAATGAACATCGATATGTGTTCTTTACTAAAATCCGGTCATAGGGGATGTAGCTCAGGACAATTAAGTCTGCATTTTCTCATGTGGAAGTTTATAAGCACTAGGTGTAAGACTCAAACCCGGAAGGTTCTTTATACTGAACTACAATAATTTATTTTAAAAGATAATACATTTTCTTTTTATTTTATTTTTTAAATTATGTGGGAGATTGTTGAAAATATTTTAATATAATTTAAAAGATATATAATTAAAATATTATCCTACAATTACTTGTATTCTTTATGGACTTCTAATTTTATGGGTAAATGTTATTTATTGGTTAACAACTATATTTTTATTACGAATTAATATTTTACTTAATCAGACTTATTATAATTAACTCTTAAGTTTCTCTCTGGTACCTGTAAATATTCCCTATTTGTAAACAAAAAAAAAAACAACAAACGTTAAAGCTCATATGAAAGTGTGTTGTATTCTTTGTATTCTTATCTATATTATCTTTTAAGACATAAGGCATTGATGTTCATAAGATTCAAAAATCCTTCGTTGTACTCGATTGATATGACGGGTTGTTATATATTGAGAGAGAAACATATATGATTTTGTTTTGTCCTATGCAATAGGGGCATTTTCTTTCTAAGGACACCATATGTGTGTCTCAACCGAGGATATTTATATTCCTTTCCTTGTTTATTTTTTATCTATTCTTGTTATAAGAATTGTTGGATCTGATTAATATTCTTTGATTCATATACATGTCTTGGTATTATTATTGCTCTAATAATTATTATTATATTATTCATATTTTTTATTATCAATAATGTTATTTGTTTAATCATTTCTAACAATATGACCATCAGGGAGATTTGCAGTCCGCTTATACGAATTGTGGTTTGACTGTGGTAAATTCAAAAAAGTACACCTACCATGTGCACACATGCTTGTTGCATGCAAATATTTACACCACGATTTTGAAATCGCACCTATGTATAAATTGGATCAAGTCTCTCAAGTATAGGAAGGCTTATATGGTGAACTCAGAAATGGAGATTATTGACCTCCTTACACGGGTGACAAATTATGTCCAAATCTACAAATAAAAAGAACATCCGTCAAGTCGGATAGGAACAGAAATTGACTTAACAAAACAATATATGGTGGGTCCAAAAACTGTTCATACCGTCAAACATTAGGACACAATAAAAGAACATACATAACTGAGATATCCCCTTCTAGCTATCGATTATGTTTCATTTACCAAGGTGTAAATCAAATCATTAATTCAAATCATAAATATACATTTGCTAAATTTATTTCAAATCAAATCCCTTCATGCTATTCTTTATTCTTATTTTACTATACATCTACCAATAACTTCAAAAAAAAACAAAATTTTATGACTAAATAATTGATTTCTTCTAATTATTAACTTTAATTTAATAACCAATAACTTCAAAAAATTATCTAATTTAAATTTAAATTTGATTTTGATTTTGATTTTTTGAATTTTTATTTTTGTTTAATGTTTTACTCTTAACTAATTTATAAAAAAGAAAAATTTACATTACACTATAAAAGTTTTAAACTTTTAATTAATCATTTTTAATAAATAAATGTATTTCAAAATATTTATTAAAAAGAAAAGAAACAAAATGGTATAATCCTCAAACTTCTTAACATTTAAACAAATTTTAAAAAGTTGCAAAAAGAAAGGTCCAACTTCTATTTTTATATTTTTTCTAAAAGTAAAACTTTTTGAATAAATTTTGATACATTTTTTGTATTTTAAAAATTCAATACATTTAATTAAAAAATTGATATTTTGTTAAATTTTTAATTCCTTTTTTAAATAAAACTTTTTCTGAACAAATTTATATTTTTTTTAAATATATATAAGTTTAAGTTTTTATTTATAATTTTAAATTATGTTTTCTTAAATAAAAAGTTACTTTTCCAGAAAAAGAAAAAAAAAACTGCATTGAATTCGGGATACAGGATCCGAATTCTAGCAGTATTTTGCTTTCCAATGCACAAAATACTCACTTGGAATTTTGTGTGGGTGGAACAGAAATTCTAACTAACATATTAAAACGGTCAATTCAGGGAAATAAACTGAGTGGTCTAGTACATAGATAAGAAAAGTGGGTTACTATTGAAAAAAAAAAAAAAAAACTCTTTTGGTTTATGCAGTTTGCATTTATTAGTATAATTGTTAGGTATCTTTTGAGGTAATTTTTTTAGCACTTCTCTCTTCTTTTTACATCTTCACAGCCATGGAAAAAGTTTAATTTTTTTTATAATTTATAAATATTTTGAATTATATAATTTAAAAATAAATTTCACATAGTACAATTTCAAATTCAAAAAAAAATATTTTGAATATAAAAATTTATTATGAATTATATAATTTACAATATTTTTTAAATTGCATAATTTAAAAAAATATTTTAAATTATACAATTTATAATTTGTTTTTTAATTATATAGTTTAAAAAATATTTTAAATTATACCATCTAAAATATATTTATAAATTACGAAATATGAAAATACAAAAATGTAAATATATATTATTGTTTTAAATTACATCATTTAGAATATATTTATGGATACGTTGCATGAGTACAACAGATATTTGGAAAACAAACACGGGTTGTGTAAATCGTAATTCTCCTATTTGGTTCTTTCTCAAGGTAACTACTTCCTGCATTGCATAATTTTTTCTCCTCCCATCAGAAACCTGCCCTTCCGTAAAAGGGGAGGACATTAAATTTTTGGTCAAAGTTCTGGAATTGTCTTTTATAGGTTAAAATATATTTTTTTCTAATTTTCATCAAATGTTAAATCAGTTCTATGTATAAAAATTAAAATTTATTTAAAATAAAATTAAGACTGATTTGATAAAAATTAAAAAAATAAATATTTTAACTTTTTTGTATTTCAAAAATAAATTTTGAAATTGATAGATACATGAAGAAAATATGGATGCAGAAAGTAATTGTCCTTTCTTAAAAGGTAGTGTTTTATAGAAGGTGGCCCATTCAAATAAGGAATTTGTTATTCACAATACTTGTTTAGAGGTTTCTTTCTACACCTCCTAACGTTTTTTTTTTCTATCTCTAAATGTTTTCAAAATTTCCTAAATGATCGTTGATAGGATAGCTCTAACGTAGAGATGGCAAATAAACCCGTTCCCGTGGGTATTGCCCGAACCCGTCCCCGTTTTGACGGGGAATCCCCGCATTGACTGAGTATGGGTATGGGTATGGGGAATCCCCGACTTTTTCAGTTGGGTATGGGGATGGGTATGGGGATATACATATACCCGCCATAATACCCGTCCCTGTCATATCTCCATTCTCGTTTAAATTATTAAAATATTAACAATTAATCAAGTAACCCCTATATATATATATATATATATATATTCTATTTTTTATTTCTTTTAATTATTTCATTTGTCATGAAACTCATTCTCATTCCAATATATTTTGTATCTTATCATAACCTTTATGTAATTATGTTAAAATGATGTATGTTAATTAAAAAAAAAAATTATGCCTCACATTTGAATATTTATATTATTTTTTAATATTTTTATTTATTATAAATTTTCCTTTCACATGAGAATGTTTATACTCTCAATTTAAGGTAATATAAAAAAAATTCT
>Ga0214542_1008351_pt1 | contig 17214 bp, 11 predicted proteins | sample CNSS1metaG_FD_160096 | JGI IMG/M metagenome (GOLD analysis project Ga0214542, IMG submission 160096) | Root nodule microbial communities from cowpea collected in UCLA plant growth center, Los Angeles, California, USA - CNSS1 | ecosystem: Host-associated > Plants > Roots > Nodule | place: USA... | reverse complement strand
AATATAAAATATATATATATATATATATATATATATATATATATATATATATATATATATATATATATATATATATATATATATATATATATATATATACACACGTACGAAGAAAAGTATTTTATATTTTTAGATTTTTTCAAAATGAAAATTTTGAAGATTTAAAATAGATAAAAGATATTCATTTATTATTTTTACTCTCAATCTCTTATTATATTTTAAATTTTTTTTATTTTGTATTTATTTATGTAACATCTCATTTTAATAGTTTAATATTACTAAAATAAAATATTTCATTATGAATATTCAGAAGAAAATAAATCAATGTATATCGTAAATTAGTACAGTTTACGAGATAATACTATAATAATATCATTTATATACATTTTCAAGCTACTATACAATGATCCTATTATAATATTAATACTATACCTAACATGATTTAATGACGCTCATCATCCTCAACATCAAGTAGTGTCTCTAAACCTATATCTCCATCTGCTCACATCAATAAGGTGATTATTGCAAATGAAAAACAAAACACATGCAAACAACAAACAAAAGAGGATAAGCTAGTTTATAAAAGAAATAATCATATAACATGTAAACTTATTACATCATAAAATAGCATATTTCAAATATTCATAATTTTGTTTACCAAACATACACTTATAGGCTCTCTAGACTCAATTATCCAGATTTATGCCTTAACTCAGATATAAGAAGTTGTGCACCTGTCATAAAAGTGAATTGCGGCAAAGGCCTTGACTCCACTTGGCCTAGCCAACATGAATCAATTTTCTCTGAACATGGTAAGTTACTTATGGCATCGCCAGATTAAGGGTCCCACCTCTAATCCTGCCATAAGAACCTCTTTCAACTCTCACCACTTAGGCCAAGTCATTTTATGAGTTTGTAGACCTAGTAAAGTATAAGACAACTTCTGGCCAACAAATATCCCTAGCCAATGCATAACAATATACTAGAAAGGATTTGCACTTCTTCCTAAAAAGCATAACCTTTATACAACAAATAATTCAAATCAACTTTTCTCATTCCATTCCATTAAGTTCCTTTTTCACATTCTTAAAATCATCACACTTCCTTAGAACACAATTCACAACTCTTTTAACCAATATTTCCACTTCATACATTACTCATTATCATAATATAACTTTCCCTAAGTGAGTTTATGAATACCATAACAAGATTCCACAAATTATAAATAAAATCATTTCATCACCTTAGCATGCCTTACTCTGCATATCATACACATTTATCATTCTTAAAACACATACTTTAATATCAATATTAATCCAATACCACAACACTACATAAGAACCTACTAACTCATCAAATAGAAATACGCTTCATAAAAGAGAAACCGAAAGTATAATGCAAACATGCAGTTAAAAGAGAACCTACACAACATTATCATTAACTTGTCTAACTACAGACCTCAAATAAAAGATCTCACTGGTCAAAGTGAAGAATCATGTGTATAGGATCAGCTGTCAAAATTTCAACTCGATCCGATAATTAACGAAGTGGGAATCTTCATTTTAACAAAAGAACGTAAATAGAAAAACAAGGTGGCGCTAGACGCTGTTTTTTTTGTGTCGGGCACCACTTTTCTAGCCCTTGGAATCCACTAATTTCTAATGCCTGGCGGTCGAAAAGTGGCGCTCGGCGACACCAAGTCAGGGGCCTAGCACCCAACGACACTGTAACGATGCCCAATGATGTATCAGAAGCAGCAATTTATGGGAATTGATCTAGTGTACTTAGCTAATTGGGCACATTTCCTATTAGTGTCTTTGGTTTCAAATGGTTTTTAAATAGTTCAAAACTGATACCGAATCACTCAAGACCCAGATCCAAACCTTTCCCCAAATCAAGACCAAACATAGATCAAAATCAAACAGTTCAACATACAACTCATCAATTCAAAAAAACACATCAAATAGTTCAACATACAACTCATCAATTAAAAAAACCATATCAAATAATTCAACATACAATCCATCAATTCAACAAATCACATCATAATTAACTATCAAGATGATCAATTCAACAGAAAACTAGCTTCCCTTACTTGACAAAGCGACCTCACAGACTCAAACAACTCTAAGAACATCAAAACGCTTCTAACTCTACAAAATGCTCTATTTACACATAGAACGATCAAGACATATCGTCATGACCACTAATCAACAAAGACTCATATAGAGAATGAAAACCACATATGCAAGCAGAAAAAGCCTCACATGCAACATAAACAAAAGAAGACCAAGAAAAATGGCTGAAACTAATCAGTCCAAATTGAAGAGCTCACCGCGAGAATCACTTCTATGATCTCAGATCTCCAATCAGGCGAAGAGAGGAGGAACATCCTTAAAGAGAAGTCAGATAAGTCTAGAAAAGTGGTTTATAAAAATAATGTGTTTTAAAAATAATGAAACTCATTTATACAATTCTATTTATACTAAAACCTTTTGATATTAAAATAATCAAGTCTCAATATTTTTAAATGTTAGGTTTACATGGTACACTCCCTCTCTCTCCAGTGGAAGTATTCCTAATTACGAGTATCCTTTGTCGTACCGCCGTTCATCTTAACAGGACACACTTGCTTTCCCTCCAGCGGAAGTATTCCTAACTACGAGTATCCTTTGTCGTACCGCCGTTCATCTTAACGGGACACACTTGCTTGGAATCCTTGCCAGGAAGACTTTTGATACAGGGACCTACACTCGTCTGAGCCGGTTTTAACCATCGACTTTGATACCACTTGTTAGGTTTACAGAGGGGGTTTTCCTGGGGAGAACAAATACCAATGAGACTTAAAGTCCAAACACATAAGGCATTGACACCACTATCAACCCAAAACCTTAAGGCAATGAGTTTATAGGTCTTTATTCTTATATAATGCTTTACTTTCTCATTTCTAGCCAATGTAAAACTTAAATTCACACTTGGATTTCTAACATCAAAAGAAGTTTTGAAATATACCCTAGTTTAGATTTGGTCGAACAAATTCATTTAAGTAAAAGCATCACGTACCTAATTTTAGTTGGGCAATTTTGTGTTAAGTAATTTTTTTATTTTTCAATAATTAATACTTAAAGATGCATGCCAAAACGCAAAAATCTTATTACTATCAACAAACCGCAATCTCAAATATATATGTATTTTATTGATTGAATAAAAACCTAACGACTTAATATCGTTATAGTTAATGTTTATAAAAGAAAAATATTGTAATTTAAGATGGAAATGTATAAAAAGAAAACAATTTTTTTTAACTTCGTTTTCCTCTTTGTTTTTTTTTTTCTAGGGTGAGAAAGCACCTTCTCAATATTATATGAAAACACAAATCGTAATTATTCAATAACTAACTATACTCTGAACTTTTATTGATGAATACAAAATTGATGTTATACAAACAATTCTTTATTTGTACTATGTACAAAGACAAAATGTTTTATCAAAATACATCGACAATTCCTTGTTCATATTTATTTTTCCCACTTGCTTCAATTTAGTGTATCTTGAAAGGAGGAGGTGTAACAGGAGGATTAGCATAAGGACCCTCAAGAAGTCCTTTCGCCATGAGTTTGTAGGCTGCTTCAGTTAAATGAAATCCATCCCAGTTTATATGTTTTGAAGGATCTGCACAAACTGTTGTATCACCACGTCCACAGATTCCCTCTAGCTTATATCCTCCACCCTTTCCACAACACACTTCAAAGGTCTTAATTTTACCATAAACAAAGCCTGCAATATTACATAAATAACACTGTTAGGAATCCAAGTGTGAGTCTAAGTCTCACATTGACCAGAAATAAGAAAGTAGAGCACTATATAAGAATAAAGACCCACAAACCCATTGCTTTAAGGTTTTGAACCTAACATACACAATATCAATGAATTCTAGCAAAATTAGCACTACTATGAATTTTAGATTTCTTACTGAATTTTTTTTGTACATCTAGTAAAGAATCCAAATTCAGATAGTTCACAAAGAAAATAAAATCATAACTCACCAAATTTTTTTGGTTCATGAAATAAGCTTAGGGCAGCACCATAGTAATCAAAATACATTATCTTAACTGTTGGATTCTTTTGTCTTAATGTCTCTAAACCCTTTTTGAGTTGCTCATTGAACTCTGAGATGATATTATTGTAAGGTATTAAACACCCATATTCGTCATAATCCTCTTTCTTATCACTACCCGCTGTTTTTAAAACAAATGAATTGCAGCCAATGGGGAAGTTCCCTGGAACTGCTATCTCTACGGCACCATGTTCGATCACTTTCTGTTCAATAAAACAAAAAAAAAAATGAAATTTTTTTCAGTATACCATATTTCAAATCAATTGATATTTAAACTGACATAAAATTTGATGATAAACATACAGAAGTGTATTTGGTAATGCTGTCGACAATGTCTGGAATCATCTCTTTAATTGCTGTAATATTTTTATTTGGGATAATTTCGTTAAGGTCATTCCCACCGATCTCACCCACCAGAAACAATGATTTTTTGAAGTAGGCATCACATTCTGTCATACATAAGAAGAACATTGTTAATGTTAAACATGTGCTGTCACAAAGATCAAATATTTTGCATTTTAAAAGAGTTGTGTTAAATTAAAACCTGCTTTGCTTTTACAGAGTGAGGGTTTGATCTCATTAAACCAATCAAGTTGAGTGCCCAATGAATAAGCAGCTGCTTTTACATTCATTCCTCTTTGATCGAAGTAAGTCTTATTAAGTGCAGTTGAACCAGAATATGCAAAATTTACCCCTTTCTTAATGTTTGTTCCTTTTTTGATAGTCAAATATGCAGGCAACATTGGTAATCCATATGCCCCAGCTAAGACAAAAAAATGAACATAGATTAGTATAATTAAGAATGTGGAATCTAAGCAATGTTTTACATAATCTCCCTTATTGTTTAAGACATGTTTTAAGAGATTAAAAATACCTATGAAATCTATCATTAATCGTCCATTTGACAAACGCCCTGCAGGACTTTTAAAGAACGTTGAACCATAAGGACTATTACGTGGAAATGGATCATGAGAAGCAGAATTTCCCGTGTCACTTATAGAGTCACCGAAGTTGAAAATGGCTTCAAATGGAAGAGGAGTGTCACGAGAAAGAACATTTCTTAGGAAACCAAAAGTAAATATTATGGTAAAGAGAATGGTGATCTTCATTATGTTTGAGTTAGGATATGGGAAAGTTTTTTGTGCTTTGATTCGGATTTAGGGTTTTATATACTATCACTTTCACCATCCATTTGTTTTGTCATGTATTTTTGTTTTAAATTTAGCAAAAGCTACAATTTTCATGTTTCTTAAAATAGTGTACCTGAAGTTCTAATATAAGATATTTACTTAAGCAAAACTTGGTCTTGAGTACAAGTTTTTTACTCCATGCTAGTTTCGATTTTTGTTTAGATTTTTTCTACGGTTATCATCCACCGAACTGAATTTCTATAATATGATCTATAAAATGCTAACATAATAAATTTGAAATTTTGTTATATACACAAATATTAATTGAGTTTCCTCCTTCACTAAATCAATTTCAGTCTTGTATTTCGAAATAATAATTTCTTCTAAATACTTTTTAAAGATAAAAAACACATTATCATCATAAATCATTAATACGTCACTCAAGCATATAACAACAACAATCTTATGTGGAAAAAGTCATTTTATACTTTGTTAGATAGGAACTTATTTGATAAATATTGATCTCAGATTTAGAACTAGTGGGAACAATCCTTAAATGATGGACTATGTGATTCTAAACCGTTTCCGCCTATGAATTAACAATTCAAAATGAACTTCATTTTTTTGTATTCTTCATATGCCAGGATTTATATGACTTATAATTAATAACACAAAAATTACTTTAAACTTATGTTATTTTCAACTTTTTAACATTAAGAAAAAGTTCGACGTTATTGTTAGTTTAACATAGAGTTAAAAATCGACATTCAACAATGTGGCTTACACTAGAGACTAACGTCCTTTAACGACGAATATCATATCACACTGCGTACAATTGACACCATTTCAAACTAGAATTGAGTAAGATATAACGTTTGCAACATTTAACGTCTATTACAAACGCTAAATGTTTCCATTCTTTTTATAAAACACTTTTACATATACAATTGGCCCAAACCTGAAAAGCAGGTCCACCACAATATATAACTCAAAAAAATTTCCAACACAAATTATATATCAAAACTAAAACCATTAACATAAAATGTAACTATTAGTGCTATGATATGAACATGTTTATATAATAAATTGTTAAAAATTTGATTATAATAAACGAAATCAATAAAGTAATAGTTTATTTTAAAATTTCATTCTCTTTAAACTTAGAAAGAAACACCATATGTAAAGTAGAGATGTCAATTTGAACTATAAGTTCATGGGATAGTTTTAACTCACTTATGAATAAGTTCATTTTTAATTGATCCACTAAACGGGTGGGCTGAAAAGTTTTTAACTTTCAAAATCTCCTCTTAAAATGGGTTGCAGGATTAAAGTGAGTTTGACCCCACTACAAAATTTTAATTAACTCTTAAACACTTTTCATAATTAGCACAACCTTTAAGAATATTTTAAATTACAATTTGTTTCCCAAATATTTTACATTAATTATAAATTAGTTTTCACTTAAATTTTACTATTTGCGACATAATAGGAAAGTTAGGATCAAAACTAACTCGAGTTTGACCGACCCGACATTATCTGATGTAGATTTAGACGTGGTCAATCTTGTCTTATCTTGAATTAGTATGACATGATCTAAAATTGGTCTGACATTAGTCCTGTAGTGATCCAACTCAATTCGGTCCAATGTTGACCTAAACGTGACCTGATAAAGGGTGTCTAATAAGCTAGCTTAGTCAATTGAGTTAGCTTTGTCTACTTAGGCTACGTATGGAGCTTTAATGCATAGATCTATGAATCATAATTAAAATCTTAATAGTATCCTATCGGTGTGATCAAAGTTATACAAAATTTCAACTGGTAAAGGGCATGTGATCATTATGTGACAATGGCAAGACAATAGTAGCATGTTCCAAGTCCAATATGAATGCTTTGCATGTGACGGTGATTCTATATCACTGTCAAAATTCTAAACCTATGACGTGAGTCACCAAGGGTAATCATGTAACAACATATGTATCTATTGATAAGTCTGATGAATGATATTTTGATTCAATTTTAATTTATTATTATAATTATTTTTAAATCATCATATTATTAAAAGAAATTTAAAGAATTAAATGTGAATTAAAAGATGTGGATTAAAATAATATTATCAACCATGCTTTCTAATAGGATACATATATAACACCACCATTAATGGACTTCTTTCTCTATAATTGACTTCCATGCATGCAGAGTCACTGAAACTGTTTTTCAGCCTGTGTTATTTATTTGGGAAAAACATTCTAGCCTCGTAGTTGTTCATGTTGGAAAGAAGGTGCTGGAACGAAATATTCATCATATTTTGTAAATTCTAGAACAATTCGAGTTTATATAAGATATAGAATGCTTGTTTTTTTATGAAAAAGACACAGAATTAACATTTCAATATCATATATAAATTAAGATTTCTATGTGAATTATATCAAGCTAATGAATGAGAATTCTGTTCTTTCGAGGACTTTTACTTTCTGTTTCCTTTTTTAGTTAGGCAAAAGCACTCGCCTCTTTAGCTTTAGCTAGCTAATCTTAAGTTGAGCCTATTCTTGTCTTGAGTACGATAATGTTTTCCCTTTCAGATTCCCATGGTCATAAAGAATTATGGGAGTACGGATATACTGTACGTGTTAACCCTAGACACCCAACAAAGCAATTAGTATAGGAATAGAATATCTATGATTATTAGCTCAACAGATCGAGAACAAGTTCACAAAACGGTATAGTAACAAGAACCCCATGACTAATTAGAATACCCAATTTCTGTGCTAGCCTCTTCGTATTACTTGCAATATAAATAAATTCTTTTTCCTTGGTTTCTTCACTGCATCGGTAGTGGGAAAAAGAAGGTTGAAATAAATTATCAGTTTCGATCAATTTTTCATAGTACTGTTCTATTAATCACAAACAAATACACACCCAGAAAGTGGGAAATGATATTGAGAACAAGTAGACAATAGAGAAGGAAACTGGTATTTAGTCTTGTCAATGGAAAGTTGAATATTGATACCTAGAAAGGAAAAGGGCTACTTAGTATCACTGAATCATAGCCAAAACTGAAACGAATCGGACCAAGATGCTTGATTCCCCTGGAGTTGATGAATTGTCACTCAAACATTAAAGTAGCTAGGGTTACTCATAAGCATGATATGCAAACATCTTGTTGCATTTGTGTGTGACCTTGCTTGGTGTGTAAAAATGGCTCCTGGGTGTGACGCAGAAGGAGATGATGATGATGTTTGAGAAGGTAATGATGATGGTGGAGAAGGGTGAGAGAGAGTGGGAAGGAAGAGAGCATGATGATTATTGGTGTTGTGTGATGTGGTTGAAAGGTTGGAGAAAAATCCAAGGTAGTTTTTGTCATCGAAAGAGAGAGAGTAATTGGGGAGAAAAGTTATCTGGAATATGATGGTGGCAACTTTTTCATGTCCCTCCAACTCGTTTTCTTTGCACAAATTATTACTCTACAATATATCCAAACAAATTTTACTGCATCTGGAATGATGTTGTTCCCAAGTAACTACAACAAATGGCTGCTCCATTTTCAAACTTGTCCTTCTGCAAAACCAAGAATGGTGAACAGAAATAATAGGACAAAACTGTTATCTACTGTTCACATAATATTTCCAGGATTCTTGAAGCTTGAAAGCAACAAGTCATTGTTTGAGGAGACAGAGGAAAAGATTCCGAGAAGCATATTTTGAATGTTTGTGCAGTACCATATACTGCCTCTTCTCATACTTCTTGATTCTCGCAACACTCACCATTCTCATATATAAGTACATTTCTCCCTGCAACATTTTTTCCATAATTTTACCTGTTTTATATTTACCCCTTTATTTCTGACTTTTACACAACTTTATCTCACTCGCCTCAATTTTGCTATGTCATTTTGTGTATACATAAATAATATATAAAATATATAAAAATAATTTATATAGTTAATATTTAAAATTTTGTATTGAGAGTGGTTTGAGTTTTTCTTATATACTTTTTGATTCATACTAACTTTCTTCTAAGTAATTTTTTTTTTCTGCTACAGTGTAGGCTTATCCGCAGGACCAGCCCATACACCCATCAAAATATTATTACTAAAAAAATTTATATTTTCTGCTAATTTTGTTTTAAATATTTTTTCAGAAAATATTTATAAATTTTGTTATGAAAAAAATTTACAGAAAATTGCTGTCAATTTTTTTGTGAAATATTTTGTATAAAACATTTTTCGTATAAATTTTGTAGGAAATATTTACGAATTTTATAATTTTGTAGAAAATAATTACCCACGAAAGAATTACCTGACAATTAAAATTCTTAAAAAAAATAGCAGGAAAAAAGTCTTTTCTTGCAAATTTTTTTAACAAATTTGCAAGAAAATTCTCATGTATAAAAATTTTTAGTAGGGGCTGATATATTGAACCCGCTGACCCACAAAAGTCCAACCCACATAACACGCAGTCTGCGTGGGTTGGCCTGCACCATGAGCGAATAGGCCCGCAGCCCGCACAAAAAAAAAAAAGAACTTGCACTTGTACATATTGATTACTTCCCTTTTGAAGTTCTACACGAACATTTCAAATTCTTATATGAGTGAAAAATACAAGTGTTAAGTATTTTTTTAATGTGCTCAAATTTGAAGAATACATCGTGAATGTCAAAGTACAAATACCAATACGATGAAAATATTGAATTATGAATTTATCATTCAACTCCCAAAAGTCTTTGTTTAATTTTGTGAACTTGTTAAAGTTTCCTAAATTATTGAATATTGAAAGTTTTATCATAAGTGTAACACCCCATTTAATTAATAAACGAAATTAAAGGAAGCATCACACTAAAGTAATATCTTAGTGCAGTCTCAGGAGTTAAACACCACTCCTTACAAAACCCAAGACACACCACGATGCCCAAAAAGAAACAAGTTATAAAGTTTAATAGGATCCGATAAGAATCTAAAAGACAGACTAGTACATGGACCATAGCCCTAAAGAAAAGCCCAAATAAAACAGGGAGTCCAACCTAGGTAGACTATGCAGCGGAATCATCTCTTCCCTGTTGACCTCGGGTACCTCTCGCATCTGCTCCCATCAATAAATTGATGATCATCGCAAAAGTAGAAGAACAACATACAAGCAATCAAACAAGTAAAGGGTAAGCTAGAGTAGAAAACAAATTATCATGCAGTCATATACTATTACCCAATCCAAGCAGTATTTATATATCATCCAAACATGTTATAACTTTCTCAAGCAATACACTAGACTCTGACTCGACTCATCCGGATACATATAATCTGGTCAGATTCAGCGGATGCTTGCACTTGTGGTGAATATCTACGCTCACCCCCAAGCTGCTCACCCCCGAGCTAAGTGTTACAATGTTTCAAGCCCCCACACACAAGGTTAGCCCTTAATGAGTTTCAAGTCTCATGCTACTCTCACCACAAGAGGTCAATCCGCTCTAAGTGAGACTAACTGACTCCTTAGAGTGTCAAGATGCAACCTTACCTTGAATCCTTACCAAACTATATAGATGGGGCACCACCATGGACACCCACTAACAAAGACCATGGAATTACGTCCCGATCACTGAAGCACGACCCTGAAATCTCACCTAGAGATTTCAAGGAATTACGCATTGACCACCGACCAACCACAATCAAACAATAAAGGGATACTCATCATGCATATAAATTTCATGCCAACCTCTGTAACCAATCCTCATTCACGTCACATGTGAAATTCATACCAACTCATTATCCTCAATCCACGAATATAGAACTTCATCTCATACCAACACCATTCCACTTTGATACCAACCATCTCAATTAAATCACAAGCCAAAATCATACCAAACCTATCATTTCCAATCCAAATGTCACATAGTTCATGCATACTTAACTCATTCATGCTTTTAACAGGGTAATGAAATTATACAGTAAATCACCAGTCAAGACATGAGACATAACAAGCATCACACCAACACATGCGTCAGCCTCGCTCAGGCTAGGAATCCTCGCTTAGGCGAAAGGGTTCTTTCGCTCAAGCGACAGACCCTCGTTTAGGCGAGACTACCAACAGTAAGGGTTGTTGTAACGCGAATTCTCGCTTAGGCGAGCCCCTCCTCGCCTGAGCGAGGCCACCCCTCGCCCAAAGGCGAAGTCCCTCACCTGGGCTGAAAACTGCAGCGACGAGCCAAAGTCCTCACGCGTTCTCGCTTAGGCGAGCCCCTCCCGCCTGAGCGAGATGTCTCTTCACTCAAACGAGAGCTCTCCGCCTGAGCGAGAGCTCGAGTGTGAATCTGGCCTATTTCTGCAAGTCTCGCCTGGGCGAGACAGGCCCGCTTGGGCGAGAATGCTCGTTTCTCATCACTATTTCCCTACAACAGCCACACCCACGAATCCACAAAACATACCAAGACATTTCATGCATTCACAATAACACACCAACCATAAAATCACAGAACAACAACAGAACTGACGGGAAATCGAAATACAATAAAAAGCCCTAGCTTCCATTACATGGAATGAGCTAGTTTAAGGCCTTGACACTGAACAACGTAGTACCACAACTCTAGGAGAAGGTCACAGAACTGGAAAAGTGAACAGAAGCGGGTTTATTACAGGGACCCTAACATTGACCACGAAACAAGACCAGAGATTGAAAACTGTGAGTTGGAGAACACTTACGTGAGCAGAAACGAGGTTGAACTAGGCTTAAATCCGATTAAACGTCGAAACCCTAACAAAGTGACGGCTACAACTCTTAGAACAAAGGTGAATAGGTTTCTGAAAATGAGTAAAAGAGTTAGGGTTACGGAAGACTAGGTCTAAATTCGTTTTGGGCCAACCCTTAGGCCCATAAGATTGGGACAACTCTTAAAATAAAAGGGACATAAATAAATGGACCTTACAATAAAAAAATAAAAAAAAAGTGGGCTGACCCGTGAATTTGTGGGCCAGAAGTTATGCCTAGCATACCAGAATTTTCAACCTGCACTTTTTAACACGGGACATGCCAATTTGTCTGATTACCAACCCTAATATAGTGAAGTTTGAAAACTAAGGCAATACTAACAAAACGAGACAAGAATTTCTTATAAATAAAAATTATAAATTATGTATAATTCGTTAAATAAAAAACTTGATTAATTAACTAAGAAAATATTTAATATTTATCATGATATAATAAATAATTCAAATTCAATATTTACCATTTTTTATTTCTTAATATTTCAAAATTTATTTTCTACGTTAAATTATTTCTGAAAGTTTATTTTGTAAAATATTATCCAAATATGTTAATATAAAAAAAAAATTCTATTACGTCAATTAAATTTAATAGAAACTTTAATTTTTTTTCTCAATTCATTATTTTTTTATTCTCATATTTATCCCTTAATCCAAACAAAAACTGAAATGTTATATATATATATATATATATATATATATATATATATATATAAAATATGTGTAATTTATTTAAGTCTATAACATAAAAATGAAAGTATTGCAAGTTAGAACATCAAAACTGATTAATGAGAAATACACCAAATCTCTATGTACCCAAGGCCTGCATTTGTGAATTAGGCACCCATAGTGGACAACCAGCGTTATAGGTACAAAAGTCCCACCAAAATTCGTTTTTGTCTCTGTTGTCTCATTATACATTTCTAACGCTTATAACAAACAGACATAAGTAAAACACATGTTGCACAAAGGTGTATCAGATCAATGTTCATGCCAATGTAACCTTGTTCCAACACATTAAACCTTTATCTCTGAGTGGGCATATATATATATATCTTATCTATAAATTCATATACCTTATATATCAAACATATTTCAAATTCACGCGATTATAACTTAGCAATCTCTCTAACATTCCTTAACAACCCTTTAAAATCCATGAGCTTTTTCTTTTCACTCTGGCTTTAGTTGTTGGTACTGATGTCATGATGTTAGGTAAAGACAACTCATGCAATTCATAGGAAACTTTTCTTAAGTAACCATGTACAGGTAACGGCTATGTATTGTGCTAACTAGTGAGACTTATAATTTTTTCCATAAGTCTTCATTTTATGTTTCAGACCATGTACAGGATTATTTAGCTGAAATAGTAATATGTTTCATTTAATATTTTCTACTTTTAAATCCTTAACTTAAGACAGATAATTATCATTTATTGATTTATTTATTTACTATAAGAGGAAGTTGAGATCAAATATCAAATCTTACCGAAAAAATCCTCTCTTTTCACTCTTTGACGCTTGAATTCTACATTTTTTCAATTTGAAAAAAAAAAGTGTACATTGTGACACCACACTCCTCCATAGTTTTCTTGAATAAAAAATGATACCAAATCACACCCAAACAAAATCATGGAAAAACAAATGCAATTTTAAGTCGTTTTAAATAAACTCCAAAAGTAAGAAAGCAATTCAGCTATGAAATAAATTTAACCAAAAAAATTGATTTTTTTTTAATGTTTAGTACGTTGAAAAAGAGCCATAAAAAAACCCATTCTATGATATCCTATAGTAATGAGAGAAATGGTTCTCTTAAGTGACCATCTTGAACTTATGCTAATACTCTCTTGGTTCACCAGTATTGTTTGATTCTGGGATTGCCATACATTTATGAAATAAGATTTTAGGGGAGGCAGAGTATGGATTTGAGTGTATCTGAGGGTGAAGTTTATATTTTTTTAAGAGACTTGGAGGTGATGGTAGAGTAGATTTGAGAGTAATGTTTGTGAAAGTTTGTAAAGGATTTGAATGATATGATTAATTAAAAATAACATTTAATAGATAAAAAATAAGATTACCAAATTGTTATTGGTGTTAAAAATAATATAAAATGATATTTAGATGAGTTATAATTATTTTTGAAATTTTTTTATGATGAATAAAATTATTAAAAATAATTATTAATTGAAATAAATAGAAATTATAATATAGTTTATATAAAAAATTTAATATTTTGATGCATGAAGTTGGAATTTTGGAATAGGATGAGTTGTTTTTAGAAGATATAATTGTAAAGTTATAATAGAAAGTGGAACAAGTTCCAAAATAGCCCCAACCGGTTCCATTGTACTTCCAACATACTAGATCCGATTCCAAAGTCCTTGGAATCGATTCCGCTTTTGCTTCCATGCACCATTGACGTTCTGCAACTCCATTTTGTCCCATGTTCTTTGCATCACACACCCCGCCTTTCATTTGTTTCCTCCATGTTGGTTGCACCATACAACCACCATGCACGATCATGTGATGGTTTTTTGCGAGGATAGTTTGGTAAAATCTCATCATTCACTCGCAAATCTCTTCATGGAAGCGGGATAGGGAAAAAAAGGCCTTCTCCAACAATTATGCGCCTTCACTCTCCTTCAAATACGCAGAAGGGAACATGGTCAATCAATGTTGATCATCGCTCATAGGTCTTCATCCACACAAACGAACACGGTCTTACACGTAAAGAACCATAAAAAAGTAAAAATAAAGGGTGAGGTTAAATAATGGAAAAGTTGAGATGAAAACTATTAGGCTTTTAATCTCAAACTCTAAAAAGGAAGAAAATGAAAATTTATGTTGTTAATATTTAAATTTTGGAGTTTAGATTGTCGAAACCACCATGGTCATGATCAAACAATCATGTGAAGAAGGGAAACGAACTCCAACAAACAAGTGAAAACATAAAGTATAATGGAACAAAGGGAAGAGAGTAAAAAAGCAGAATGTGAATAACGTGAATAAAAAAACACTAGAGAGGGTAAGTAAAACACATAAGTGAGAAATTTATAAAAAAAAAAAATCCTAGAATTACTTTCTTACGAAATTATCCATGTCTTGCCTTGTGATATATATAAATGAAATTTCTTATTTAAATATCAGGACATCAATCACATTTTCCTTGCATATGTTATGCAATTAATTATACATAATTCATATGACCAATGAAAAGGAGAGCAGTATAATAAAAGCAAGTTCATGAGAAGCTCAATAGAAAGAAAAAAAAAAACCAGTTGGACGAGGGATTATGTTACAGACAAAGATAAGTGTAAAAAATAGAGTTTGTGTTTTTGTTGTTGTTTGTATGCTTAACAAACTATATCTATCATAGATTTTCCCTTCTAGAGAAGAATAATAACAACAAACTTCATATTGTCTTCTTTCTTTATTTGCTCTTCATATTGTTAATGGATATGGCATAGTGTTGGTATGAAATACACTTATACCTTCGTAGTTTGAGAAGGATGAATGAGATGGATTCAACATGGAATACAAATGAGGATGGATGGTAAAGTTTGGCATGAGATATTTATATGTGCATGTTAAATATTATTTGTTTGATTATGACTGGTCCATGGTCAGTGCGTAATTCCTTGAAATCTCTAGGTGGGGTTTTAGGGTTGTGCTTCAATGGTCGGGACGTAATTCCATGGCCCCTGTTAGTGCGTGTCTATGATGGTGCCCCATCTATATAACTTGGTAAGGATTCAAGGTAAGGATCACATTCTGACACTCTAAGGGCTGAAACTCCTGTGGTGAGAGTAGCAGGAGGCCTGAAACTCATTAAGGGCTAATCTTGTGTGTGAGGGAATTGATTCATTGTAACACATGTAACATATAGCTCGGGGGTGAGCAGAGGTATCCACCATAAGTGCAAGCATCCGCCGAATCCGACCAGGTTATATGTATTCGGATGAGTCGAGTCGAGTCTTAGTGTATTGATTGAAAGGTCATAACATGCTTAGGTGATATATGCTTATTGGACTGTGAAGGTATATCTGATTGCATGATAAAAATCTTTTTGGCTCTAGCTTACCCTTTGCTTGTTTGATTGCTCTGTATGTTGTTCTTCTACTCTTGCGATGATCATCAATTTATTAATGGGAGCAGATGCGAGAGGTACTCGTAGTCAACAGAGGAGAGATGATTCCACTACATAGTCTGCATGGGTTGGGCTTCATGTTCTTGATGGGCCTTCCTTTAGGGCTATGGCCCATGTACCTGTCTGTCTTTTTGATTTCTATATATTCTGTTAAACTTTTTATCTAGTTTCCTCTCGGGTATCGTGGTGTGTCTTGGGTTGTAAGGAGTTAAGTTTTAAACTCCAGGATCGCGTTGTTATATTATCTTTATGTGACTCTTCCTTTAATTTCGTTTATTGAATTAAATAGGGTGTTACAGTACCCGTTACCCGCAAAAAGTTAAAATTAAATTTTAATTTATATTTTATTAAGTTAAATTTAATTAAAAATAAAAATAACAGTATATTTTATTATATCAAATTTAATTATAATTATAATTTAATTTAATTTATATTTTATTTTTATAATTTTATATTAAAAAATTTATAAAATATATATTTTTTTAAATATTTGCGGGTATCGGATATCCACGGGTACCCGCGGGTTTTAAAAATATTCGTGGATATTTTTTAAACGGATACCCGACAGGTAAACAGGCAGATAGCGGGCGGATTTTTTTTTTTGCGGGTAGGGTTGCGGGTAGGCACTATCCGTGCCCGACCCGACCCGTTGCCATCTCTAAGTGTATGTCACGTGTCAACTTCTGCTTTTTTATTTTTAATTTTTTTAACTTTCTTTTAAAAAATTTAAAAAGTTTTAGATTGTGAAAAAAATTGACACGTGTCAAGTAGGGATGTCAACGGGGCGGGTAGGGTACGGGTAGTAGCTCCCCCGTACCCTACCCGCTTGATAAATATTCGCCCCGTATCCGTACCCATATCCGTCGGGTATCCATTATGCAGGTACCCGCCTATTTTTTTCATATCTGCGGGTATCCACAGGTACCCGCGGATATTTATAAAATTATTTAAAAATAAATATTTAATCATAAATTCAAATAAAACGAAATAAAATACATCTGTGTCATAAATTTTAAATAAAGTTCAAATAAACTAAAGTTCATACAAGTCCAAATAATTATAAAAGTAATTATAAA
>Ga0214542_1008349_pt1 | contig 17220 bp, 13 predicted proteins | sample CNSS1metaG_FD_160096 | JGI IMG/M metagenome (GOLD analysis project Ga0214542, IMG submission 160096) | Root nodule microbial communities from cowpea collected in UCLA plant growth center, Los Angeles, California, USA - CNSS1 | ecosystem: Host-associated > Plants > Roots > Nodule | place: USA... | reverse complement strand
TATATATATCGTAAAACTCCTTTTAAAAATTTTAAATATGTTTTTATTAAAAAGAAAATTCAAACTCTCCTACTCCAAAAGTTTCAAACATAGAACCTTTGCTTCTCTTATAAAATGCATTATCTCCACAACTTCCATCTTATTCATGAAGCTTCTCACTCATAGTTCATCATTCTCGTGATCATAGGTCGAGGTTGCGATCGTTGTGAAGCCCTCTTTGAATCTGATCGAACAAAATCCTCTTTCAGGTAAGTCAAAATTTTTGCCTACTTCGATACCTGCTCTTTTTCTGGGCCACGCTTGTAAGTCTTCTTGGGTTGTATGTGCTCATAGATTCTTTGTTTTATCTCCTTGCTAATCAATGGTTCGTTTGGTTAGGTTCGATTGTTTCTTTTCATTGTCTCTAGGTTGAGATAGAATTTTTGCAAGCTTAAGGGCATTTTTAGGGTTTTTAGAGTTTTAAGCGGTCCTTTGAAGGCGAGTGAAGCTAAACTTTACTTCTTGCATAATGATTTTGTTTGAATGTCTGGTTGTGTGTTGATGTTGTGTTTGGTAGCTCATTGATTTGTTGGTTTTGTTCTTTGTGGATAAGAGATGAAAAATCCTTAATTTCATGTTTAGGTATGTATGGGTAAGAAAAAATTTGGGGTATTGTTGAATGCATGTCGTTTAAAGATAAATTTGATGAAAATTGAGTTTGTAATGTGAAATTGGAAATGTTTCTAACTTGTATGAAGTTTATAATGAGGTTTAGGTTCTTGTGTTACTCCCAAATTGTAGAATTTAAGTTTTTACGTTATCCCAAACTTGCTCGGCGAGCCCTCCACTCGTTGAGCGAGTGCTGAAATTAACATTGGCAGAGAGGAAATCTCGCTGCACGAGTTGGATTTTTCAACTTTGAGTCATCTCGGGAAAATTGTGATTTTAGTTTATTATACTTCAGATCGAGCTGAAATGTTTACAATATGTCCTAGTCATATGATTCTTTATTTTGACTGTTGGGATCTTTGATTGAAGATCTATAGTCATAGCACTTTGTTTGGGTAAGGTTCCTATAGTTTAGGTTGGTGACAACTTCGACCTCCGTTGATTGTTTGGTATATAACTTTGTCCACAGTTACCCAATTGGGTTGATTTCTTTTGCATTAAATTCTTAATTCAATTATATTTAGTTTGAAGGTAAGAACATAATTTTTGGAATTTTGTAAAAGATGCAATTTTATTTTTAAAACCCCCAACCAATATGCATGTGTTGTTAAGTTACTGTGTAATATACTTGGTGATTATGTCAATGTTTGTGGATGCTATGAAATTTTGGAATATAGTGATGTATGATCTGTGATGATGATGACCTTGTCAATGGATAAATGTGTTGTATATTAATGATATTATGTATTTGACTTGTTAAACTGTGAATTGAGAACAATAATGAATTTTCAAGAGAAAATCCTTTTAAAGTATGTGTGTTTTGATGTGCATTAATGTAAGGATTCAAAATTTAAAAGTTTATCGTGACACTCTACTAATCATTCAAACTCATATAAAAGAGAATAAATTAGTAGTGGAGAGTAGTAGGAGGTACTGGTTGGAAGAACCATTTGTAGTTCTAGGAACCAATATATGATTAACCTTGTAGGTGAAAGTTATCCATCACAAGTGTCAAAGCTTCCAATTAGTTCTACACCAATGCTTGTTATCCGGACAATTGAGTTTAATGGGTCTTTTACAACGTGACTTGTTGCTTATAATGATGTGAATTACTTAGCTTCCTAATATGAGTTAATATGTTTAATAAAAACTTTTTTTTTTATGTTAGCTTACCTTAATTTGTGTGTGCATCTTGTGGTGTTGTTCTTCTTTTGCAATGATCACCAATATTTTTATGTAAGCAGATAAAGATTTAAGTTCCCCTGATGATGATGACGGTGATGGTAGTGCAACTATTTAGTTCTTTAGATTTGCTTTCATAACTATGTTGTGTCTTTCTAAAAATTTTTGTAAGGTTTACCTTTTGTCATATTTGATTAGAGTTTTAGATTGTAGCAATATATCAATTCTGTGTTTATTTTTTGGAATAACTACAATAGAAATTCCTAGTATATGGTTGTCTTAAGGTATTAAATATGTAATATTTTTCTTGAGTTGAATTATTCTATTAAATAGAATATTACGTATATTACTTATACAATTTACGATAGTGATAAATAATATATATTTCCGTAATTAAAAAAATGTAATTGATCGTTTACTTTTAAGAATACATTTACACAAATTATAAGAAATTTCAAAAAAAAAAAAATTTAATAAGTTAAAACTAATTAATGTATAAATTTAAAATTGAAGAGTTAGAAAATTCATATAAGAACTTCCACCCATTAACTTGTGCTGAAACAATTTTAACTTTAAAGAAAAAAAATTAATGTTTATTCTTTTACAAAGAAAAAATAAAAGAAAAAAATGTTAGCAAAATGCCAGCTAAAACAATGTTTGGTCCTTCAATTCAACAGCCTAACTCAAATGATATATACTTTAATAATTAGTTGCTTGGCGTGTTAGCACGTTGGCATCACATCTTCAATGGATTTCCTTTTTTAGGTCAACCAAACAGGGAAACGCCAAAAAATTTCATAATCACGTTTCATTAAAGCGATTAAACTTTCCATATATGTCTAAATTCTCCAAAATCATGCAATTTTATTAATATTTTTTTTTCTTCCATGCAAACCTTTTTTGTATAAATTTTAATTAAAACTAACGCGTTAAATGTCAATACATAACATCGTACTAAATGTGTTAAAAAGTAAATATCAATTGACTAATTTTAAATTTACATTTGAAAAATATAGTAGTTTTTCTCCACCAATCGTTTAGAAATAATTATATAAAATATAAATACTTTAAAAGTTAAATATATTTTTTATTCTTAATTTATTTAAAAAAAATTCTTTAAATTGAATTATATATTTATATTTTACGAAAACAATATAAAATATTTTTTTTCAGCAAACTGTTACAATCCATGTACTCTCAATGACGAACCTAAAATCCTAAAATCCTAAGTACAAACAATTAAAAATTATTTGGTTTCAATTGAACCACCTCTAAAATAAAAATTAAAAATTAGAAAAAGAGAACAAAATTAAGAAGAACAAGTATATAAAATTGAAAATACAAAATAATTTTTTTAAATATTTAATAATAATTTTAACGAAATCAGAAATGCAACTTACACCCCTCGCGATTTGTGAACTTTTTTTTCTGAAAATATTGTGATAACATAAAAGAAAAGGCTTAAGAATTGAAACAAACCCTCCAACTAACTTGCTCCTGCTACAATCGACGTGCACAACAAAAGTATAACTGTTCCCAATGTTTGTTGAGTTGTTGGTCTGTGACCACATCAAAATATTGTCCTTTTTGAAAGGCCGAATTTGTTTTACAATTTTTATTTTAAAGATGAAAAATTAAAAGAGAAAAATATATTTAAACTTGTTTTCACGTTAAATAATGTGAAACCAACCGAAACAATAACAAAACCTCATTTCCCGCATATCACTTAAGATATTACCTGTTCTAATACAAAAAATTGTAACATCTTACTACTCATAAAAATATATAGATGTCGAAGAAGATAAATAAACAATCTTATAATATACTGTTTAACTAAATTTAAATAAAGAAAATTGTATATCTTGATCTTTCTGCATGTGGAAAATGGAACAACAATTGCATATATGTAAGTAATATTAGAAAAAGAAAATTAAAATCGACAAAATCATTATCAAATACGACTTTTAGGTACATCTCACAAAAAGTTTCGGAATAAAATTGTAAACCATCATAATTGAGACAACTGTGAATTAGATTTTCTTTTTCCTGCATATTTAATTATATTTTATAACACGCAATTAAATTTTATTACATTTCTATTTGTTAGGTATCCTAGTTATGCATTTTGTTATATACTTTTGAATTTCATTTGCATAAGTCGAGTAATAGTTGTATAATTCTAATTTCTTCAAGAGTGTTTATATTGAATATTTAATCAATACTATAATAAATAATAATGTATACATATAGTGGCGGAACTTGACCAAAAATTTTAGAGGGGTCAAATTACATTTGTTATATATAAATTATTTTTTTAATTAAAAAAAATTAATTTCTTACATTATTTTTTATTCAAAATAAGCACTCATGACAATATAATCCAAATAATATAACAATAATATATATGAAAGAGTAACATAAAGTTTATCATCAACAATAATATATAAAAAAAAACAAAAGTTACTTTTAGTCAAAATGGTCCTCCAACTTTTAAAACCTATAAAAAAAAAACATTCAAAAAGTTAAAACATGTTAATAACAATCAACTTATTGCAAATTAAAATTCAATAAAAATAAACTCAATTACCTGTAAGAATGAAAACATATGAGTCAAGTCCTCCGCTTGGTTTTTCACTAAAAAGATAGCACGATAAGCAATATGTAGCATCTTTTAATAGTGAATACTCTAACCATGAAGGAAATAAGTTAAACCATGTGTACTGAAATCTTCTTGGATGATCATCTTTACCAGACAACGAATAATTTTCTAGATGCATTTGATATGGACCCCATTTTAGATAAGTCATTCGTACCTCATCAATTTGACTTGGTGGGTATTGCCAGATTTGAAGACACTTCCTCGGATCACGTTTTAAAATATTTTCAAATTCATTATATGTAACTTTAGGAACCTTAGAGAGTTATTTTTCGTTTTCTTCAATATTTGGATTATCATGAAGTTTCTCAATTTTAGATGACATAAATGTTTTTTTTTTCATCTTCATCACAAGTCTTCCTCTTGAAAAAAGAATCAATTCTCTTACCTTTTATCATAATTTTCCTAATATAAATTTGTCAATTCTTTTACAAAAAAATAAAATTATGAATACCCCAAATTAAATCTTAAAAGCAAGACTCAATATTTTAAGAAAACTAATAACTTCTAAATGATTAGATTCCCTTACCTTAGAGTAGATTCCTAATCTTGCTCTTTCCTTATACAACTTCAAAGCCTAAAATAGTTCTATCTACACAAAGAAGAGTTTGATCAACAATTAAAACATGATTTTATGATCTCTAACAGATAGAGATATGCCTAGAGCATAGAAAAGCAACATACAAGAGGAAAATAAATTGCTTTAAAAAAAGAAGGGAAAAATGAACTTACTCAAAAGAAGAAATTGTTCAGTCCAAAATGTTCATTAACTCTTCAATTTTGTCATAGTGCAATTTGATTTTGAAAATAATAAGGAATTGATGGTGAAAATTGAGATGGAAATAAAATGAGAGAAAGAGATGAAAGCACGGAAGAGAAAAACCAAATAAAAAAAATATAAGAAATTATAATAGAAAAAAAAACATGATTTTTAAATTTAAAAAAAATTCAAACTAAATTAATATAAATAAGGTAATAATATATAAATAAAGTAGTAATATATAAACAAAGTAATATTATATAAATATATTTTTTAAAACATATAAAAAGTAAAATAAAATAAAAATCAATCAATATAAATAAAGTAATAATTAATAAATATTATTTTTTAAATAAATAGAAAAAAAGAAAACGGTTAGGGGAGGCGTGGCTCCCCTCTGTCGTAACCTTGTTCCGCTTCTGTATACATAGATGCATCACATTTAGTGTTAATCACAATGATGTATTAATTAAGATAGAGTTTAGTAACTTCTCAATAAAATATTTCTCAATCACGTTTTCCATTACTAAAATTACTTCAAGTAAAAATTTAGAAAATGGTATTTTAGGATTGATAGAGTGTTTAAAATAATGATATTCGATTATTTTAATATTAAAAAGCTAAAGTATAAATAGAAATTTATAAACGAGTTTCACTATTTATAAACGCTTCATCTCTCTAAAAACCTTTTCTCATACCTCTCTTTCTTCTCTTTAGAATTCTCATTCATGTGTTCATCTTTTTAAAGATCAGAGATCGCTGGAATGAACCTTGTGGTGAGCTCTCCATTCCCGTCCAATCAATTTCTCAAATTGAGTTAGTCAAATTTCTATCTTTTCCCTTGGTTTGGTGTTAATCTCTATGCATGTGAGTGATATTGGCTTGCATATGACTTCTATGTCTTCCTCGTGAGTTTCTGCTGATCAATGGTTATAATGATGTTCCTTGATCATGTTGTGATGTTCTTAGGCTGACTAGTTCGTCTTGATAGCTAGAAGGGAGGTTTGACACTCCTTGAGTGGTTCGCGTCATCTTACAAGTACGAGAAGTTAATTGAAGTGTTTTTAAGTTATATTAATATTGAATTGATAGATTATATGATGATACTATGAATTGTTGTTGTGTTTGATCTATGGAATGATATATGGTTGCGTGAAATTGATGTTTTAAACTTGAGGTTGTTACCTATGCATAACATTTGAATTGGTTTTGTATTTGAGAGTTTTTGGCGCTCATGTTTGTGATTCATTCAAGTTTGGTATGTGTTTGGTATTTGTGAAGGTTCATGAGTTGTTTAGACTTGATTGGGAATGCATAATTATGCAGAATTATGTTCCGCATAATTATGCAACTCGTTGGTCGAGGGATAGCTCACTCAACAAATCCAAAGTCAAAGGCTTAATGACTTGGGAGTTTCTAAGCGAGAATTCATTCGCCGAGCAAACCTAAAGTTAGGGGGTCACTGACTTAGGAGTCGTTGGTCGAGTACCTACTCGATTAGCGAATCCAGAGTCAAAGAGTTTACTGAATTTGTAGTCGTTGGTAGAGAGCACCCTCTTTGAGTGAATTTTAGAGGATTTTCCTCCTAAAGTCCTAGTGATACACTCGTTGGGCAAGTCATCTAGTCGCTGGACAAGTGAACATTTGTGTACTTTTCGCCTAGCGAGGAGATGGTTTCACTAAGTGAGTGGATCAGAACCTAAGTAATGTTGAAAACATGCAGCGGAATAATTTGCTTTTGGAAAAAAACAAGAGGGGGTGAATTGGTTTATTAATAAAATTAATACTTTAAAAATTGTTCCAAAAATTTACCATTTAATTTAAACCTTTAGTTCCTTTAAATGAAACTGTAGATTAATTAAAGAGATAGAGAAGAAGATTCAACACAAGTATTTATACTTGTTCAGAATAAAAAGATCATACGTCCAATTGTTAATCTCTTTAAACAAATAGATTAAGTTAATCACTATAAATATCATATTACAATCAGATTAAAGAGAATAAGGAAAAGAAAACACCTCTCTTGAAGACACAAGAGATAAAAGTAAACTTCATCTGAATCACACAGAGAGCTTGACCTAGCTTTCCTAGCAACAACAACAACATTCAATCTCTTAGAAATTCTCTTAGGAAAAGTTATCACTCCACTCACACTAGGCTTTTCAAAGCTCTTTTAAGAATACTCAAAGAACACTTTGCACACACAACACTAAGACTCTAGCTCTAAAAAAGGTAAGTTCGAAGTAGCACTACAATTCTTTAAATAAGGGTTTTAAAAATTAGGTTAAAAACTAAACAAACACGTTCAAACTACCAAGGATATTTGATTATCACTTATGATAATCGATTATTCCAATGGGTTTTCTAAAAACAAAAGTTCCAGCAAACAATCGATTATCTAGGCAATGGCAAAATTGACCAAAAATTTTAGGGAGGCCAAATTATATTTGTTATATATAAATTATTAATTTTTAATTAAAAAAATTAATTTCTTTTAATTAAAAAAAATAATTTCTTTACATCATTTTTTTTATTCAAAATAAGCACTCATGACAATAGAATCCAAACAATATAACAATAATATATATGAAAGAGTAACATAAAGTTTATCATCAACAATAATATAAAAAACAAAAAACAAAAGTTACCTTTAGTCAAAGTGCTCCTTTACGCTCTTTCAATGACTTAAAATCTTCAATAATTGAATCAGAGTTGAAGCTAGTTACAATATCCCTTTCAATATAGATTATCATAGGGCTTGCTAAAAATTCAGCCTCCATCTTATTTCTCAACTTGTTCTTGATTATTTTCATTGCAGAATAAGATCTTTCAGTTGTAGGTGTAGAAACTGGAAGAGTCATGATAAGACGAAGTAATCTATCTATCAAGTAGTAAAGTAGTAAACTTCAGACTTTTTTGTTGTTGCCAAACATGTACATAACTCTTGCATTGTTGATAAATTCTTCAAATTTAAATCTTGACGAGCATTAATAATGAAATGTTAAAGTTGAAAATTCAAATTAATCTTCTCTTACTCATTGAAAACCATGGGATAATATTTTTCCACAAGAGTGCAAATTTTATCAATATTAAAAGCTTTATAAGCATCCTTAGGATCCAAAGCAGAGCTTAGAATTAATAACTCCATTGCTTGGTCATTAAATCTAGAATTTAACTCTTGTAATTGCTTATCAATGGTAACAAAGAATATTTCAACTTTGAAATAATGCTCCACTGTAATATGATCTTTTTGGTGACGAGAGCGTCCTTGCCTTGCTACATAAGAAGCCCCAAAATTAGGCACCTCAATATCATGTTTTCCACAAAAATAAGTCACATTTTTTAATAACTTATCCCAACCATTTTCTCTCAAGTTTTGAATAAGTCCTTTTGAAGAAGAAACTAGACGCATAACATTAACTATATCCTGAGATTGTTGTTGTAATGCTTGACAAAGAATATTTGTTATCCCCATAATTTCTCTCATCAAATACAAGATCAGTAGAAACTCAAATGAGGTCAAGCTTTTGTAAGCATTATCAGCATCACCATGTTGTGAATAAGTAGATCCATCAACAATAATTTTTTCTAGAACTAAATAAGTTGCATCATACATATTGATCAAGCTACAAATAGAAGAGAAATGGGAGCTCCAACGGGTATCCCCAGCTCGTTTTAAAGTACCAATTTGATTTGCCCCTTTACCATTTTCAAGCTCATCAATTTCTAACAAATATGCAATGTGTTTAAGGAAAACACAATTTTTTCCATTATTGTGAGGTGAACAAGGATCCTTCCCAATGTGTTTAAGGAAAACACAATTTTTCCATTATTAACTTTCCTCCAACTTTTAAAACCTATAAAATAACATTCAAAAAGTTAAAACATGTTTATGACAATCAACTTATTGCCAATTAGAATTCAATGAAAATAAACTTAATTACCTGTAACAATGAAAACATTTGAGTCAGGTCGTCCGCTTGGTTTTTTACTAAAAAGATAGCATGGCAAGCAATATGCAGCATCTTTTAATGGCGAATACTCTAACCATGAAGGAAATAAGCTAAACCATGTGTACTGAAATCTTCTTGGATGATCATCTTTACCAGACAATGGATAATTTTCTAGACGCATTTGATATGAACCCCTTTTTAGATAAGCCATTCGTACCTGATCAATTTGATTTGGTGGGTATTGCCAAATTTGAAGACGCTTTCCTGGATCACGTTCTAAAGTATTTTCAAATTCATTATATGTAACTTTAGGAACCTTAGAGAGTTGTTTTTTGTTTTCTTCAATATTTGGATTCTCATGAAGTTTCTCAATTTTAGATGACGAAGATGCATTTTATTCATCTTCATCACAAGCCTTCCTCTTGAAAAAAGAATCAATTCTTTTTCTCTTTATCATAATTTTTCTAATATAAATTTTTCACCTCTCACTTATTTACAAAAAGATAAAATTATGAATACCCCAAACTAAATCTTAAAAGCAAGACTCAATATTTTAAGAAAACTAATAACTTATAAATGATTAGCTTCCCTTATCTTAGAGTAGATTCCTAATCTAGTTCTTCCCTTACACAACTTCAAAGCCTAAAATAGCTCTATCTACACAAAGAAGAGTTTGATCAACAATTAAAGAATGATTTCATGATCTCTAACAGATAGAGATATGCCTAGAGCGTAGAAAATCCACATACAAGAGCGTAAAAAAAAGGATAAGATGAACTTACTCAAAAGAAGTAATTGTTCGGTCCAAAATGTTCCTTAGCTCTTCAATTTTGTCGTAGTGCAATTTGATTTTGAAAATAATAAGGAATTGATGGTGAAAATTGAGATGGAAATAAAACGAGAGAAAGAGATGGAGGCACGAAAGAGAGAAACCAAATAAAAAAGTATAAGAAATTATTGTAGAGAAAAACGTGATTTTTAAATTTTAAAAAATATTTTCTAAACTAAATTAATCTAAATAAGGTAATAATATATAAATAAAGTAATAATATATAAATAAAGTAGTAATATATAAATATATTTTTTTAAAATATATAGAAAATAAAATAAAATAAAAATCAATTAATATAAATAATGTAATAATTTATAAATATTATTTTTTAAATATATATAAAATAAAGTAAAAAAAAATGGTTGGGGGAGCCGTGACTCCCCTCGTCACTTCATTCTTCCGCCCCTGTATACGGTTGAGACACATCTTCTTTGAATGGTTTGAGTAAAGAAATAAGAAACACAAGATGAAGGTAATTTGAGTTTATATATCAACAGACCCTATTCTTTCAATTAGTTCAATGGATCCAAAATACTTTGTTCCCAACTTTTGATTGTGTTTTAAAGCCAAAGAGTGTTGTCTATATCGTTGTAGTTTCACTAATACTAAATTTCCCACCTCACTCTAAATGCCTCCTCTTTTTATCAGCTTGTATCTTCATATTGATCTAAGCTCTTTCCAAATTTTGTTTTAACTGATATAATAATATATCTCGTTGTTGTAAAAACTCCTTAAGTGAAGGAGGATCCTTGACTTCTGAATTATACTGAGTCAAGGTAGGAGGATCCCTGCCATACACAACTTTGAAGGGTATCATCCCTAAACTATTGTTGAAAGTTGTGTCATACCAATATTCTGCCAAGCCAACACCTTAAACTAGTTATTGGGATTATGAAATGTAAAACAATGCAGATACATCTCCTAACATTTGTTCAATACCTCAGATCAACCATCTGACTGAGGATGATAAGGAAAAGACATCAACAAAGAGGTTCCATAAAGCTTGAATAATTGCTGCCAGAACTAACTAGTAAATACATTTATCTCTATTTGAAATAACACATTTAGGTATGCCATGTAATTTCACAATATTTTGCATAAACACTTTGATGACATTTCTACTATTGTAAATTGTTTTAAGATCAACAAAATGACCATATTTGGATAGTATATCAATTACCACCATAATTACTATGAACCCAAAAGAATTAGGTGAACTAATAGTGAAATCTATTGCTAATCCTCCCATATTTGGGTCGGGATAGGTAGTGGTTGCAACAACATAGGAAGGAACACATTTTGGGATCTTTCCTGTTGACATATCAAACATTATTGCACAAAGCAACTAATATTTGCTTTTCATTCTCGCATGACCACCCATTGGAGAGTCATGGTATTCCACCAATATTTTTTAGTAAGAGTAGCATCCAAGGGTACTACTACTTGCTTTTTCCAATACAATAATCCTTACTTTACATCAAAATTAGGATTTGTATCAATGTTTGATAGCAAGCTTCCAATTGTTGCAACGGTGTTAGATCTTTCTTGTCAGCTTTTTTTACTCTTTGTAAGAATATTGGCTTAGGTTCAGACCATGACATCATGAAGGAGCGTGACAGCCCATCAGCTACTAATGTTTTCCTTCCCTGGTTTATACTCAATATGAAAATAAAAACCCAAGATTTTGTATAACCATCTTTATTGCTCTCGAATTTGAATAAACTTATTGGTGAGATATTTTAAGCTTCGTTGATATGTTCTAATTGAAAAATGTTGGCCTAACAAATAGTTTCAAAACTTATCTAAAGCTTCTGTTATAGCATACATCTCCCTTACATAAGCATATTATTTTTGCATCCATGGATAAAACTTGGAGAAATATGCAATTAGGTGTTCTAGATAGCTCCAATGCCCATACTTGAAGCACCTACCTTTAGCACAAATGAAAAATCTGGTAAAATCAAGACAGGTGCATGCGTTACTACTTGTTTGAGATCCTCATAAGCTTGCTTAGCCTTATCTATCCACAAGAAGCTATCCTTTTTTAACAAATCAGAAAATAGGGCTATTATTTCTGTGTACCCTCTGATTGCGATAATAGCCTGGTAAACCTAAAGGCCTCATCAATTGTTTTACGTTTGAAGGTCCATGCCTAGTGACGGATTGACCAAAATTTCTGGAGGAGCCAAAATAATATACTTAATTTATATATTTAAGATTTTTGTCACTAATTCAAGAAAAAGTAATACATAATTTAATATAGCTATAATTATAACAGAAAATACATATATCTAAATAATATTGTCATTCATTTTTTCATATTCTTGAACTTATCAAATAATTGAATCATAACTACATTTTTTATCTATTTTTTTCAATGTAAATAACCATATTATCCGCAAAATATTGATTTTCCATTTTACTAATATGCACATATCGATTCAAAACTCATCACAAGCTTTTGTTCTCATATTCACTTCTTTTTTATCAATTTTAAAAAATAAATTTATTCTTTAATTTTTTATCAATATACGTGTCTATAAAACAAGTTTAAGACTAAAAAAATAATGTATTATAATTTAATCAAAAATTGAGAGACATAATTTCTAAAAATAACTATGATAATCAAGTTACACTTAAAAATCCTCTATAAAAAATCACATAATACATACATTACTTGCTCTTCTCTTTTCATAAAAAATGAATATACAAAAGGGTAATGAGATAAAAAAAATAGGGCTAAATATTAAACAAGTATTGCACTACCTAAGTGAGACAAGAGAAATTTTTTTCCTTTAAGAATAAGAGAAGATGTGAAAAAGATGAGGACAAAAATAATGAGTTTCTGTTTAATTTTATTTTATTTTTTTGTAACAAAAGAAATCAGGTAAGAGTAAGAAATGAGTACAACATGTGAAAAAACACAAAAAACAATATGAAAAAAAATAAAAATTATCTTAACAATTTTTTTATTATATTTAATTTTATATTGTACTATTTATTAAAATTAAATGATGTACTTTATAAAAAAAAATACCTAATTTATTTTTTATTAATTTTTGATATATTATTTTCTATTTAAAAATAATACACATAATTTAAAACATTTAAAAATATATAATTTTTAAATTTTTAAATACATAAAACTTTAAAAAAAAAGTTAAAAAAGTTGGGGGGCCGTGGCCTCCACCCGCTCCTACATGGCTCTGCCACTGCCCATGCCACCTCATGATAGCGTCTACCTTATTTTTATCTATCACAACTCCATACCCAAAAACGATATGGCCCAAATAGCTAATCTCCTTCATGCCAAAGGAACATTTAAATAGTTTGATAAAGAGATGATGATACTCCAATATTTACAAGATTATCTTTAAATGTTGTAAGCGAGAGAGCCAACGTGGGCTATAGACCAAAATGCCATCAAAGGAAACTATAACTGATTTCCTTAGTTGTTGATGAAAATTTTGGTTCATAAGTCTCTGAAATGTTGTAGGCATATTGGTAATCCCAAATGGCATTACAAGCCATTCATGGTGGCCATAATGAGTCTTAAATGTTGTTTTCATGCTATCTTCAGACTTCATTAAGATTTGGGTGATACCCAAACCTAAGGTCCAACTTGGAGAAGTACTTAGCACCAAATAGTTCATGTAGCAATTCATCTACCCTTGGCATAACAAAAACATCTTTCACAGTTATAACATTTAAAACTCTATAGTTTGTGCAAAAACATCAATTCACATATTTTTTCTTTACCAAAATAATCATACAGGAGAAGGGACTATTGCTAGGTTGGATAATATCTTCCTAAAACATCTATTGTACCATCTTTTCAATATGATTTTTCTATCTGTGAGCGTATTTGTATGGTTTTACTTTCATTGGATTAGAACCATGTATCAGGTGAATAACATGGTTTTGGTCTTTCTGTGGTGGCAATCCAGAAGGAGTATAAAAAACCCTTTTATAATTATGTAGTAGTTGATCTAACTCTCTCTAGTTCTATCTTCATAAGATCTTGCAACTTATCATTTCCAAGATCTATCAGTTGAAATTGCAGCATAAAGGATTGTTGAATCGCATGAGTGTGTTGCAATCTTTTCAAATGATGATATTCAACTTGTGTAGGAGTCTCCAATTTGTGTCCCTACAATGTAACAATGTCTCCATCCACATACAACTTCAAGGTTAATGTGTTGTAATTTACCATATGTGGGGCCAATGTTACCAACCAGGATGCTCCAAAACCAAATTTGCCATAGGTATCGATAAAAGAAAGGCAAAAATTTGCAATACATGATTTTGTATCTTCATTGACGAAGAAGGGAGTATTTGGAGCGAAGAGAAAGGTAATGGTAGAACTTTTGGTTCCTTGAAATGTCACTAAATTATTCACTACATTTGTTTGTCATCATTTGCTGGGAAAATTGCCCCGATGGCAAAGAAGGGATTGGACATATTAGGAGCAGGCATCTATGACGAGATTATAAAATTTTGTTTTTCATACACAATCATAAAATAGGGAAGTGAGACAAATACCATAAAGATAAAACAAAATAAAGAGTAACATTTATAAAAATATATATAAACTTTTTTTTAATGGAACAAGTATAAATTATTTTTGTAGTGACTAATCAGGATAAATGAGTTTTACATGGCCAACAACAATAATCCAAGATCATCTTTTCTTCAATAACAATTTACTCATTTAAATTTCCAAGACAACACCTCCACTACAAATTGATTTAATTTAAGGGAATATAACAAATAATAAATAACCCGATAAAATTAATGTGAAAATTCATATACATAAATTAAAATGAAATAGGTAAAGTAATAAATAATATATATATATATATATATAATAACTACTTTTAATTATCATAATATAATAGATTCTTACATGTAAATATCTATAGCTTTATTTAAAATATTATAGTTACATGATTACGTATTTAGTTATATACATATTATCATAAATAATATATATATATATATATATATATATATATATATATATATTTTTATACAATATATATATTTTTTTTATTTATATATATATATATATATATATATATATATATATATATATAAATATATAATATATATATATTTTTTATATATATATATATATATATATATATATATATATATATATATATATATATATATATATATATATATATTAGTGAACTAATCATTTATATATATTAGTGAACTTCATACGGTATGAACAATGCATAAATTTTCATTTTAGAAAAAGAAATACATTAATATTTAAGTAATTAGTTTAATGTAAATTGTACTTCAAACTTGGTGTTTTTATATGTTTATATTTTAAACATTTATTTTTAAATAATTTTATTTAAAACTTTTAAAAAGTAAAATTTAAAATTATTTATGAATATCATATATATATATATATATATATATATAAAGTCTGTAATATTTTTATTTTATCCAACAAATAATAGAAAAATATCAGTATAAAATTTTGGATTGATTAGATAAGAAACACAAATGAGCAAGTCAAGTTGCTTGAAGAAATCTGAATTTTAGGAATTTAAGTAAATGTGAGCTATTTGGGTCAACTCATCACTAGCATGTGCGGTGTAAGTTATGCGAGACAGACCTAAACAAGCTAACAAGCTGGAATACTTTATCCATTTAGTGCTTTTTTTTAAAGGCTGATTTACATGACCTCGCGTATTGTCATCCCTAACGATATATATGTTAAAGGAAAAAAATAATGCAATGAATATATTCCATAATTTCATCATTAATTCTCTCTTTAATCTTCTCTCTTATAAACTTCATCTTAATATAAATAAAAACACTTTAAACATGTTAGAATTATAGTTTGAATTTAAGTAAGGTCAATTAAAATATTTTCACAATAAAATGAATAATTTTATTTTTATCACTTTAATCAAAATTGTAAAACAAATTTTACAAAATATAATGATATATCAAAAGAGAAAGTACATGAGAGAAGAAACTAACGTCAATATTTATATTAATTCATTTTATTATAGTAGATAGATTTATCAATAGGTCACATAGCTAAATAACTCTTTTAAAACTTGATATTGTGTGATGGGGGAGATTTTGGGTCTCAAGCTCTATGGATATAAATCTCAACCCAAGTTCGCCCCATCAATCAACTATTAAGAATGAGTATCAACTTTGATGACGAAGTTTTGGGATAATGGGTATTAAATACTCTACTATATGTTAGTATTATGGTGCTTGATTTAGTCCCACATCGCTTAGAATAGTGAGATGTGGTTCTCTATTTTACTATATAAGAGACTCTATGTAAAGCTTTAACATACACCAGAAATACAAATACTTCCTAGTGTAGTCGTGGACGTAGGCATACACATTGTACGCCGAACCACGTTAAATTATCTGTGTCTATTTTTCTCTCCTTTATTCTTTCCTTTATTGCCTTGTTCCTAACAATTGGTATCAAGAGCCATTTTTCTTAATATGCTTTGTGGTTGCAGCATTGTTTGATCTTCCACATCAGAAAAGATTTGGTTTCTATTTTCTTCTTGGGGATCTCAGTTTAGAGAAGTAGTGGGAGCTTTGGTCAAAAGCCGCAGCAGGAGCTTTGGTCAAAAGCCGCAGCAAAAGCTTTGGTCAAAGGCAGCAAGAGCTTTGGTCAAAGGCAGCAGGAGCTTTGGTCAAAAGCAGTAGGAGCTTTCGTCAAAGCAGCAAGAGCAATGGCATTGGAAGAAGGGAAGGTGAGGATTGAGAAGTTTGATGACAGTGACTTCGGGTTCTGGAAGATGCAGATAGAGGACTACCTGTATCAAAAGAAGTTGTATCTACCCTTAACAGGGCAGAAGCCAACTGACATGGAGCAGGCAAAATGGGATTTGTTAGATCGGCAAACACTCGGTGTGATCCGATTGACATTAGCCAAGAATGTTGCGTTCAACATCATGAACGAGAACACAACCATAGATTTGATGAAGGCATTGTCAAATATGTATGAGAAGCCATCTACAGCCAATAAAGTGTATTTGATTCCCAGGCTAGTCAACCTAAAAGTGGGTGAAGGTAACTCGATTACTAATCATATTAGTGAATTCAATACAATTATTGCGCAGTTGACATCAGTGCAGATAACATTTGATGATGAGGTGAAAGCATTAATTTTATTATCATCTCTTCCGGA
>Ga0214542_1008348_pt1 | contig 17222 bp, 10 predicted proteins | sample CNSS1metaG_FD_160096 | JGI IMG/M metagenome (GOLD analysis project Ga0214542, IMG submission 160096) | Root nodule microbial communities from cowpea collected in UCLA plant growth center, Los Angeles, California, USA - CNSS1 | ecosystem: Host-associated > Plants > Roots > Nodule | place: USA... | reverse complement strand
TGCTTTTAAAAAACCAAAAAAAAAAAAAAAAAAAATTAAAAAAAATAAAAAAAAAAAAAAAAAAAAAAAAAACCATTTGCATTACATTCCACTATTAACCAAACAGACTTTGAAACTGAATTATTGAAGGAACCAGTCACTGAAGACATAGAGGTGATGAACCATTCAGAATATAAAATGAATGCTTGAAAAATAAAGAAGTTCATAATTGCCTCTTAAACTTTTATATCTGATGCACTTCCGTTAACCTCTTCAAGTTAAAAAAGAGTCACAACTTACAACTCAAAGATTTACAATTATTATTTGTTAAAATACTTTTTGCATTGTTTTAAAATTGTAGCAGACAAGCATGAAACCAAATCTGAAGTTCAGTGCAATGCAATCCAATGAAGGAGAGGGTTGTGTAAGATATTTGGCAGTCAACCATAAACCATTGTTGAATGCTTGAATCCTTATTAAATAACAATAAAATTCTCATTGGCTGGTAAATATAAAATTCAGATTGGTGATAGAATTGCGTGGTTCACAAGAAATAAAAGGAGTATATACCGCCTATGATTCTGGTAAAAGTTGTCAAGCTGGTAGTAAACATAGATTGGAGACTTCATACGCTTGTCCACCTATTCACAAGTATTGAAAATCAAACACATTAAGCAACCATCAAAATTTGAAATCCACAATCATCAATTATGGGAGCAGAGCCATGGTTAAACACCAATAAGAGAAATCAGCATCAAGAAAACTTACATGTAGCTCCCTGTTGCATGGCTTTTCACCAGGAGTTTGAATGTATGCCACCTTGTCTGTCACATTTGATGGTATGCACTGAGAGTCATACCTATCAATAATTTCAACAACCTGATAGATATAATCAAAATCAGCACTCAACAGTACTCATAATATACAGAACTGGTAAGCATAGTTCAAAAAGTATTGCACTCAAGCGTACATCATGCGAAGCAATTAACGAAGCAACTCCAATGGGAATGAACACAATGGTGACAATCAAGAAGGCTGAAATAACCTGCATGGAAAGTAACACACCATGTAAACCATGACTTCTAAAAACATGAAGAAAATCACTGACAACATATCCAAACAGGTAGACCTACTGCTCGGGGTGTGAGAATAGGTTTGCACGCTGGTAGTTCTTGTTGTGTAAACTTTGAGTCTGGGAGGCAAAAAAGGAGTTGGAGTTAGAACCAACAAAAGACACAGACACAATTGTTGATAAATCAAAACTTTGATGCATAACTTCCTCATTTAGCTCAACAATAAACCTCCTCAACTAGCTCAACAAATGTCAAAAGCATCTCTTTACACACTAACAAACAAAACAAATAAATGGGGATACAAACACAATTGTTGATAAATCAAAGCATACTCCTAACTTCAAGAATTTCAAAGAACTTTAGTCAACAAAGTTCTGTGCAATTAGAAACAACAAAGGACACAAACACAAACATGATGTATAACTTCTTAAAATAACAAAAACCCCTCAACTAGCTCAACAAAAAAATCCATGTCAAAAACATTTCCTTACAGAAACACCAACAGATAGATAAAAAGGGGCAATGTTTGCTAAACAAAGTATAATAAATTCTCGAAACAACAGCTTCAAAAAGGGTCTTAAGAGAGAAACTTTATCCTCCTTTGAGAAACAAACCTCAACAAAACCATCAACCCTTCCCCATAAAAAAAAAAAAAACGAAAATTCACACGACAACACAAGAAAACCCTCAAAAATAAAAACGAAAAGCCAAAAAGTAAAGGATAACAGAAGAGAATGATTACACTTGGGTCTCTTGCTTTGTCTCCTGCCAGCATTGGAATCATTGGATCCAGCACCCCCAGCGGCGGACGTAGACATGGCCAAAATCCAATCCAATTCAAAACAAAAATAAAAACTAAACCTTTTCCAAAAACTCGTATACCCAGATGAGAATTAAGAGCAGAGATGAAGAAATCAAGATATGAAGATTGAAATTTGAGAAAGATGATAAAAGGGTCAATATATGTGCATAGTGAAGGGAGGGGACCGGTTACCGGTTGGGTAGGTGGTCACGAAATTGACTTTTATTGTAGAAAGGAAGGAGGGAGGAGGGTACGTTTGGCGGGGGCGGCCGGTGACCCTTTCTCTCTCTCCCTCTCTCTCTTCAAAGAAAGAACAGAGAAAGGAGAGAGAGAGCAAAGACCAGTCAAACAAATACAAATATACATATAAACAAACAAATTCACACGCTTTCTTCCATTGAATTCATCTTTCTTATGTTATGGGCTATTGTGTCAAATTCTTTTCTCTCCTTTTTGTTCTTTTCTTTCTAATTTTGGTTTTTCAAATCTTCCAGAATGCAGACATAAAATTCAAATTTTTATTAAATTTCATTACTTTGATTCCGCAACATTGGGAATGTTGAAATATTAGTGCTTTTCCTATAAGGTAAATAAAATATTATTGTGCTTCATATCAAAATCACTTTTAACAATGAACACAATTAACTTAGGTGATTTTTAAAAATATCATCCATGTATTAAACTCTCTTTTATTTATCTTGTATTAATACAGGATATAAATAATCAAATATTTCATATAATTAGTGATTTCTTTCAAAAATAAGTCTTATAATAGGAACCGAACAATGGAGTAGCATTCAAAACTTAAAACAAAATAATAATTTTACTTTTTTTTATGATTAGTTATTTATTATTAATTTAATCTCTAAATATATATTTTAATATTATTAAAAGCACCCTTTCTTTTCTAGTTTATACTAAAGGATTCAAAATTCGAAGAAAGAATATTTTAGTATTTTAAAGTTAAGAAGTTATATATATTATAAAATTAATTACTTCTTTTAGTTAAATTTTTATCTTTTTAAAACTTATTTTATTTGAACTTTCTATATATTATATATACACATTTTCTTTATAATATTGCGTTACGAAAAGAATTAGTCATAACTATATACTTGACTTTTCGATTGTTGTGATTTTATAAATTTCATAATTTAAGTTTTTTTCCCTTAACAATGAACTATTGTAAGACCCACTTGTATTTTTGTTTAATATTTAAGGGTTGTCCTAAATCAATTTGGGCCTACCATAGTGTGCCAAGATCCCTAAAGCAGCAAAACACTCTCATTTGACACTTCCTTGTAAAAAAACAGCCACCTTACTCTCTTCTTTTCCCTCAATAGAAGCTCAGCTTGGGTTTAGACCTCTTTCATCTTCAAGCTAGCTCAACTCCGTTTCTACGTCACATAAGTTGGTCTTCAACCTGTATCCTCTTCCCTCTAGCTATATTTTTGTGATTTCAGTTAGGGTTCACCGTAGTAAGCTTGTCCTAAATCTGTTCCGCTATTTTCCAGCTCTTGAATCTGTTCCCTTGAGCTGTTGTGCTCCGCTATTTGGTGTCGAGTCTTTTGCTAGCTCTTTTCAGGTAAGGGAAGTTAGGGTTTCGTATTTTAAATCGATCTTTGCCTATCTTTGGGTCTGTATCGTGTTTCTAATGTATGTATGGTGTTTAAAATGATATAAACATGTATTGTGCATTGCTCTGGATGAATGATTTGTGTTGACCTGTGCAAACAGTGGAGGACATCTGATATTCTCGCCCAAGCAAGTGGATTTCGCCTAAGCGAGAGTATCAAAAACCTCTCCCAGGTGTTGTGTGAGCTGTCGCTCAAGCGACAAGCTCTAATTTTGAGCGAGAAGCTATCTCGCCTAAGTGAGAGAACGCGAGAGTACCATTGTTCCCCTTTTCGAGCTCTCGCCTAGGCAAGAGGAGCTCGCTTGAGCGAGAGAACCCTCTCGCCTGAGCGAGGCCTTTCAGCCTAAGCGAGAACTGGGCGAGAATGCGTCAGATTCTGTTTTCTTCTCTATTCTTATATGTTTGCCCCATGTTTGGTTGGATTACTTTGTTAAAATATGAAATGAGTGGTTTTTGCATGTATTGAATGGTTTATGGGCTGAAATTGATGAGTTGGGTATGATCTTGGCATGTAAAATGACTGGGATGGTTGGTTATAAATATTGACATGGATTTGGTATGTGTAATGACTTTTGTTGGTTGGAGAAATACGAATTTGGTATGGTCAGGACGTAATTCCACGATGGTGGCGATGTGGTGTCTCATTTAGTCAGGACGTAATTCCATGAAATCTCTAGGTGAGATCTCATGGTGGTGCCTCATTGGTCAGGACGTAATTCCACGATGGTTGCGTGGTGGTGCCTCATTGGTCAGGACGTAATTCCATGACCCCTATTAGTGGGAGCTCATGGTGGTGCCTCATACTTAGGACGTAATTCCACGAAGTTCGTAGTGGTGCCTCATTATATAATTTAGTAAGGATTTAAGGTAAGGATTGCATCCTGACACTCTAAAGAGTTAGTTAGTCTCACGTAAAACATACTGACTCAAGTGGTGAGAGTAGCAAGAGGTCTTAGATCTTTGAAGGCTAACCTTGTGAGTGATACGGTGAAGCCCATTGGCAATTGGCTCTGCAGAGTAGTAGAGGTCACCATAAGTGCAAGCATCCAGTGAATCCGACTAATTATATGTATCCGGATAAGTCGTGTCTTGAGTCTTAGTGTATTGTTTGCGAGTCATCACACGATTGGTTGAGGTATGTATCTTTGATTATGAAAATGTATGAAATCGTATGATAATATGTTTTTCCTACTTTAGCTTACCCTTTTTACTTGTTGTATGTTCTGTGTGTGTGATTTTCTCTCTTTGCGATGATTATCAAATTTATTGATGGGAGCAAATACGAGAACTCCTCGTTGTCAACATGGAGACTCTGTTGCATAGCTTTGGGTTGGATTCCGCTTTCCAAGTTTCTTTTAAGACTGTAGCCCATGTATTTGTCTGCCTCTTGGACATTCATTTTGAATATTGTCGATCCTTGTACTTTGTTTTGTATTGACATCGTGGTGTGCCTCAATGTTCCATTTTAATTACCTTGGATATTTGTAAGGAGTGACGTTATACTCCATGACTTGCTTCTTATATTATTCTGTGTGACATTTCATTTAATTAAAGCTATTATTTAAATGGGGTGTTACAACTATCAAGGTTTTCGTTTTCACATATTTACCATTTATTTTTTTCGCACACTTCATCATATTTTATCGTTATGTTAATAATAAAACGATGTTATTTTGAAAAAAAAAATAATAAAATGGTGTTATTTTAAAGATTGTCACCACTTTATTATACATTCAACAAATTAGTAAAATATGAAAGAAAAAGTATAATAATAAAATGTAACTACAAGAAAATATCTCATTAACAACTAATTTTAGTGATCAAAAGTTGTTAGTTACTATTAACCAATTTAGATATCAATTTGTAAAATAAAAAATTATTAGTTACTAAAATAATCACGAATAAAAAATTATAATTGGTTGTTAAATTGATTACTAATTAATTGGAGACAAATTTAGAAAATAATTTATTTGGCAGCAAAAACCAATGTCGCTAATGTTTAGGGACCAATTTTCTTTGATGTTAAAATCTTGATAGTTAAATTTTAAAAACTAATCTAAAGACCAATTATAATTTTTTATTCATAATAGTGACTATTTTAGTAACCAGTATTTTTTTATTTTATAAATTGATAATTAAATAGGTCACTATACTGACAATTTTAATCACTAAAATTGATTATTAATGAAATATTTTCTTATAGTAAAAGATAGTACGCAGTCAGATTTATGAAATGCTAATGATTAAAGGTAGCATTTTAAGAAATTACTAGTCATATTTTTTGTGATTAGATTTTTTTTTTTTTGTTTAATTACACTATCCCACTGTCTAGGGTATAATTTGTTTTGAGCAGTATTATCAAATTTGAATTTTTTAATCAAATGAATGACTTCCTAAATAATCATATTAATAAAATACTTTTTTAGGTGTTTAAAATTAATAATGTGGGTGCTTGTATTTCAGTCATGATATCTTATTTAAATAAATTACAATTTAATGATACAATATTATTCAAGTATTGAGGTAACCATTATTTTCATTTGATTCTTCCTTTTAAAAAATAGAATAGAAAATAATTTGCTGAAATAATAGTTGAGTGACATTTCAGATAAGGAAGTGCGTTTGGTAAGACCTTTTTAATTTATTTATAAAGTTAGTGTCTTGTTTCTTATAAACTAGTTGACCAATAGAAACATAATCATATTAGTTTAATGTCCAACTAAACCAAATGCTATAAAAATATCATATTAATTCAAAATGATTATCAATTATAGTAAAAATATTTTCTGAATGAACACAAATTAAATCAGGTTAGTCTCCCAAATGGTCATGGAGCCATAAGATTGTTCTCTACAAACCACAATAGAAAAATGAACATAATTTTTGTCTTGCTATGTTTTATTTGCAATTGTATGACGCAAAACGAAAGTTTTAAGGAACTTACTTTGGTTTGAAGTTGGGAGGTAAAGTAATTATGATACAAATGCTTTTAATTATGCAAATTTTGAATTAATTAGGATTATACTACCACGAAACATGTTCTTTTAAGTCTTATTATTTTGGATCTTTTAAGTCTATTTTAGAACAAATTTAGATTTGACAGACTTAAATTTTAGGTTTGTTGTGGAGCATGAGACTTAAATTTCAAATCTATTGTGGACCAACAAACTTATATTAATAGAGTTTTAAATAAAGAAAACATCCATTATTTTTTTCCTAGTCTTTTTCTATTCATAATTGTATTACCTACGTCGATATATGAGTTAAATATATTTTTGGTTCGTGAAAGTTAGAATTAGTCCTATTTTGAAACTTTGGTCCAATTTAGTTTTTCAATTTTAGAAAATATCTGAATTTTGTCATTTTAATCAAATTTTGTTAAAATTATTTAACGTTTCAAACACGTTTTACAGCTAACATTGAAGCAAAATTGTGTCAAACGATGTAAACAACTCAAATGCTATCCTGAAACATGTTCGAGACATCAAATAAACTCAACAAAATAAGGTTAAAATGACTAATTATATTTTCAAAAGTTGGAAAACTAAATTGGACCAAAGTTTCGAAGAGGGACTAATTCCAATTTTCACTAAAAGTTAAAGGATAAAAATATATTTAACTCATATACAATTTATAAGCAAAACAATTTCATTAATTTACTTTATCCAACAAATAAAAGAGACTTGTTTATGAAATTGTATATAAATAATTGTATACATGTTAGATAGGCCTGAGCAACGGTCGGGTTGGACCGGATTCGGGTCCAATATGTCTAATCCAGCGCAACCCAAATTTATTTTTTCAAATCCCAACCCGACCATTTAGTGATTCGGATTAGACGGTTTCAGATAAATTCGGATCGGTTTATTACGGACGGATCACGGGTTACCCGAATTGCTAATCGAAGAGAAGAAAATCAACGTAACACACACCAAAAGCTCGTCAACGGCATTCTATAAACATCACCACCACCGTCAACGCTCTAGTTCCTCCCCCTCCTTTAAACGCCCTCGCGACCTATGAACTAGCTGTTGTCACTGTTGCTTATGAACTTAGTTGTTGTTGTCGTGGCCTCTTCCTCTTCCTCTTCCTCTTCCTCTCCTCTCTCCCATTCGAAGACAAGGCAACAAGTTGTGAACGACGTCACAACTGACTTCGAAAGCAACACAGCGGGAACTACAAATGGAAGATGAACAACAAAGGAGAAGTCTCAACACAACCACTGTGAGTACACAGATCTGCATCACAAACGCAAGTCAGTCCACTTCGCCGGAAAAAGTGTGACTACGCAGATCTGCATCGCGAACGCAAACCAGTCCACCTTGCCGGAAAAAGACAGTACCTTTATGAAAGGAAAGTTTAGTACCTTCCAATGAGCATGAAGGGTGAGTGAATTCAAAGAAAAAAGGAAAGTTGCGGAAGAAAAGGAAATAGATTGCAGGAGAAGGAGGAGAGGAAAGGGACGAGCGACTAGGGTTTAGATGGTGAAAAATTATAATGATAAAACTTTAACGGGTCGGGTCGGGTATTTGGGGATTTTCTTTTTCTGATCCATATCCGACCATATATATTCGTTTTACCCGAAATTTTTTATCCATTCAAATCTGAATTCGTCTAAAACCGACCCGCATTCTATTTTTTGATTCGGATGGATCGGTTTTGGTCGGTTCTGCTTTTTTTTCTCACCCCTAATGTTAGAGATATGACACTACAAGAATACAAGATAATAGAGTCCAAAATATTGTGTTCGTCGATTAATGGGACGCTATTAGAGTCCATGTTAGAGCCGGTTAGACAAGAGTAATAAATTCAGTAATGTAGCGTCGGCTACACTAACATTCAGAGGAAGCTACAGACCGTATAAGATTAAAAAAATAAATACATAAATTTTTGTGATAGTAAAGTTAACTTTTGTTTAAATATTTAAAAGGAAGGCTTCCATTGTCCGACACAAATAGAAAAAATAAAATTGAAAATGAAAAATTAATAAGTCAATCGATTGAGCGTGGTTGAAGTTGATAAGACACCAATGTTAAAACAATAATGAATCAGGGGTTTTGTTTGGGGTTTCATTTGATGTGAAGTAAAGTTAGAAGTAAATTTGAAATTTGAAATTTCTATATTATTTGATTTTGATGTAATTTTATGACTGGATTTAGTTTGTGTTGTGAATTGAATCAGTTGGTCTTAGGTGAAGTAGAAGTTTCTGGCATCGAGGTGAAGTTGTGTTGGCTGCTGAAATCTTATTGTAAGAAATTAGTTTAAACAAACTCACTATGAAAATGTCTATTATACAAATAAACAATAACATATAAATTCATAAATATAGATAGTAGTAGAAGATAAATGAGAACAGGAAAAAAAATTATGATTTTAAATATTATTCAATCACTATTTTTTTTTTCAACGAGTCACTCGTGGTTTAAACAAGTATTATTTCAACAACAAAAAATTGTCCTAAGATGTATATATGATTTATACTTTCCTTTACCAAGTTATGTTCTTCTTTGAAACTTTAGATGGCTAAAAAATAAATTAGTATTGACACTATACACTGTGATCACTTTTTTTCTTCTACTTCTCAGAGTGCATTATATAGATTCTAAAAAAAATATCCAATGTAAACTTGTTTATAGTCGTTTAACGGCTTCAACTTTATTTTAATATTTTCCTTTATCCGAAGAATTTGATATTGATAGATGCATTTAATGCACTTCTTGCAACAATAAATATTTTTTAATGCAACATCCCTAGATGTACTTATCTTGAGGTAGTTTGCATTTTCTTGATTTTTCTAAATTGCAATGTTATACAAAGTAGACCGTTCTTCTTGATTTCTTCTAGAGTTGACAATTGTTTTGTTCAAATAATTGTTGAAGAAAACCAATTTTAGCTTTTTAATGAGATCCTTTTGCATGACTTGTCTTTTATCTAACGAATTTCTTTTGGTCAACGAAAGTGGTAAACATTTTCTATAATATAGAATAAGGATTTTATGTGTTTCTTATTTAGAATGAGGGTGATTTACTTCAATATGTTATTTATTTGAGCATATTTGTGTCATGTCAAACTTAAAATAGGTTTGCATAAAGTTGTATCATCTCTCAAATGAAGAACTTATATCTTACATGATTTGTTGTTGAGATTAACCATCATCTTTTAAATAAAATATGATCATGTTAAGGATCACACAAAAATAACGTGGTTGAATTAAAGTATTAATGACCTTCAATCTGCATCCACAAAATATTTATTATATTCTCATATTATAACTGTTAGAATTAATTCTATTATGTAACTCATTTGAAATATTATTTAAAATATTATGATGACTCAATTGTGATTTAATAAAATATAAGGATATATTGGTTATTATGAGAAATCATAATAAATAAAATAAAGATAAAATAAAGTTCAACCTAACTTGATGAACATTGGCTTATAAAAGGGTATTAAGGTTCCGGACATAAAGTTCTCTCACAATAAACCATCAAGAAAGAGAATGTGAGAGGAGAAAGAAAGACAAAGAGATAAATTGATAAAAGGAGGTTGATGAATAGAGATTAAAAAACGCATTCCATTCTCATTGAATCTCTCATGAGTTAAGGTTAGTATCCCATTATGATTTATATACATGATGCGTGAGAATCATAAATCTTAAAATGTTAGAGTAGTTTTCTATAATAAATTATTATCGCATGAAAACTACAATTTAATTTAGAGTAACTTCACATTTTCTCTCAACAAACTCACCAGTGCAGAAAGGACTTTTGACCCCGGTTGTTTTTGTTATTCTGCCTCGGTTTTAGAACCGAGGCATATTGGGGTGAGGCCAAAAGGTATGACTTTTGGCCTCGGGTGTTAACCGGAGCCATAAAGCGCTTTTTCTACCTCGGCTAACGTAAGAACCGAGGCCATAGGGGACATTTTTTTTGGAACACCACTGCAGTTGTGGTAAGTCGTTCGAGCACGGTTGAAGTGCACTTTCATTCTTCGTTTCAGGGCTATGATTTGATGAACTTGTTGATTCATACATCTCAGGAGCATCAACAACAACTGAAGATGCATCCTCAGTTGAACTAGTCCCTTTTGATTTTGGAAGAATCCCTCAGTGGTATCATCCTCATTACCATCCACATCTGAAAGTTCATCTGGGTCATCAAAATTATCACAACTCGTTGAAACTTTGTAGGGAAGTATGAATGTGAAGGTAGAATCGCAATGTTCTTTGCTAGAAACTATTAAACGACCCCGATTAGCTCAACCTGTTCCAAGTGCATCCGTGAGAAGGAAAGACAGTCGCGTGTTGGTCCAGCACCATCTTCGTTCCAGATCTGGTTTCAGCCTCTCTTCCACTTTGCATTTCAGCCACCCTTTTCAACAAACCCTAAAAACTACATATAAAATTTAATCAAGGAATCAGGAAATGAAGGTGGAGGAAATGGAGGTGCAGCGAACCAACAACGGCAGCGAACCAGTGACGGCAGTGAACCAGCGGCGACAACGAACCAGTGGCGGCAGCGAACCAGCGGCGGCAGCGAACCAGCGGCGGCAAACCAGCGGCGACAGCGAACCAGTGGCGACAACGAACCAGTGGCGACAGCGAATGCGGAGGGGTAGGTTGCATGGAGAGAGAAGAGAGAAATGGAGTTGTTGAGAGAAATGGAGAATGCAGCGGGGAAGAAGAAAAAGAAAAAAGGGCACGCATTTTGGCACCGGTTGTCAATCACCCGAGGCCAAATATGTGAGTTTTTGTCTTCGTTTCTCCCCAACCGAGGCATATGCTAGCTTTTGGCACCGATTTTTTATCAACCGAAGCATAACATCATTTTTGGCTTCGGGTGTTCTGTAAACCGAGGCATAAAGTTGGGTGGAATTGCAAAAATACCACCGCGCCATTATATGCTTCGGTTTTTTGATAACCGAGGCATATAAGGCGAGTTAAAAACAATAATCTGCACTAGTGACTCTTTCTCAAGTACAAGTGAAGTGTTAGTTTTATTTGATGATACAAAGGTCTTATTTATATAACAATATGATTATAACTAACACACATGAAACATGTCAAAACTAACGAGGAAGACGCGTAAACAATGTTTCTCATCTTTAGCTAACTTCCCCTTGGAATCTATTCAAATACAATACTTAGTATACTTCTTATAGTTGTTTCACACAACCATTTCTTGTCTTCCACATTAGTATTGATTACCATCATAAGTTTGCGTGATTGTTTTTACAAATGTCTATTATTTCTTCTTCATTGTGGTTTTGTAAATTACCTTATTTCTCCTTTCACATTTGCATATGACATACCTCGAATGTGGTGGGTGGGTATGTGTGAACATAAATAAGCATATTGTGAGACAAGGGTTGAGAATGTTTCTTCTTTGTTTGGTTTCTCCTCTTCCTATGAATTTGTTTAACTAATACATGATCTTCCCTATATATAAAGGATCTCCTTTTTTGGTGTCTACTTTTTTTTTTTCATTTTTACCCTTGAAGTTACCATTTTATTCAAATTTAATTAATTTTTAAATTTAATTATTCTTTTACTTTAACTATTTTTTAAGTTAAATAAATAAAAATCATCTACTAAATAAATAAAAATCATTTACAAAAATAAATACAAATTATCTATAATTAAATTGTAAAAATTATTTATATTTATTTTTAGGTTTATTTATGTTTTTAAGTTTCTAATAAATTTAGAAACTTTCAATTGAATTTAATTTTTTGTGATCTATTGAGTACTCTATATATTTAATTTTTTTAATTGAGTCTCACTGTTAACTTTTTTCCGTTAACGGGTGATGTGGCTCTTGAATGGCTAACATGATCATTATTTTGTCATGTCACCTTATTTAGTTGTTGTCACATGTCATATTATTATTTTATTATTTTATAATTTTATATTTTATGGGTTTGGTTTGTTGCCCTCATAATATTTTATTTTCTTATTTGATAATATTTTCATCTAATGTCATATGATAATTGTGTTTTGTGAAAACCTAGAAAACAACTCAAGAGCATGGGTGGTTTTTATAAAAAGAGAACACTACAATATTTTAATAATAAAAGGTTTAAGATATATAAAGGTTTCAAATAAGTGACATTCATTTTATAAAATCACCCTCTCTTTAAACCTTCTCTCTAGGATTCCTTTCTACTTCTTTGCTTTTGAATCTAATCTTCATCTGATTGAAGATTAAAGACTATATGATTGATCCAATCAAATAGTCAAACGTAGTAAGTTTTTATTTTGCCTTTTTTTTAGGTGTTTTAGTTCTTGGGTCGCATGTGAGCCTAGTGTGAATAATGTGACTCAAGGTTGTTCTCGGTAAATATATGTTGCTCTCTAATCATGATGTCATTTTTAGAACTTTAATTGGAGTTTTGATATATTGATTAGGTATTTTGTGTGGTATAGGGGTTTTAGAGAGCAACTATATGAAAAAGGAAGTCGATTTCAAGTGAGAGAGGCTAATTTTATCTCTTTCATGTTTGAATTTGTTGATTAATTGTCTATAACTATTAAAATTTTTATTGTGTGATGAATTATCATGTTTGATTATTATGAATGGTTGATTTTGGAATGTAGAATATGTCTTTATATATGAAAATTGATATTAGGATTTGGCATGAGAAATGAGTTTGTCAATTTGATTATATTGGCTCAGGTAAATGGTTTTATCATGTTTTGGATCAACTATGAATTTGTAAGCATGAAAATCTTGAGTTGATTTTGATTAAGAATTTTTTTTGAGATTTTTGAATTAAACTAATTTGACACTCCCTTAGATAAGAACCTAAATTTTAAAATTATTATAAGGTTTGTTAACTAGGGATTAATTCAAAAAGGGTCACTCAATTAAAGTTCAAAGAGGGAGTATAGGAATCTGATACACCGTGGAACATAGTTGCATCATTATTGGACGCAACTTAGACAATGACCACTAAATCGGGAGTGCTAGGTGCCACTTTTGAACCATCGGACACTCTCAAATACTACTATACATCATAAAATGAATATGAAAAATTAAAATCAACAATTTAAAAATATAAATGGATTTCAAGATGCAACAAATATTTTTCTTTAAAGCATTTAAACCCCAAATTTGCTCATTGTACAAGACTAAGAATAAATGATTTCAAGAACCATATATATTATAACTTTTAAAATTTGCTCATTTAAACTCTTTTTTATTATCACTTAACTAAATCTTAGTTACAATCCTATATATTAAGAACCAAATACACATAACTGCATACTAAATGAAAGTTTAATGTGACATACATCAGGAAGGCTCACAAGTCTATCTTGATGAAAGTTTAGATTTGGTCCTTCAACCCTAAGACAGTTACAAATATCTCTTATTCCTTGTCCATGAGGAATAGCCATGGCTCTTTTGAATGCATCTGATGCTGCATTGCAGCAATCAGAAGATGGATTAGGTTTGTTATTCACCAAATACTCTCCACATAAGCTTAGTAACTTTTCATCTCCATTGCATGTTGCAGGAGCTTGAGAATAACTCAGTGTTGTTACTGTAAAACCATAAGCCATCACAAACATCACACAACCCAAAACTTTCTTCTCTCCCATCTTCTCTTCAATACCTATGCCAATGCCAACTTTCTTTTCAATGATTTTATTGACCATTTGTAGCATAGCATTGCTTATATATACACTTATAATATTTATTTTAGAATAACTTTGAATCCTTGTACAATCTTTTTCAATATTTTTTATAAAAAGTATTAAATAAGTTGACAATAAGTTGACAAAAATAATTAATGAAAAATATAGTATTATATAAGTTTTTACTATGTATTTAATTCCTAAGGACACACAAACAATGTTAAATGGATTTTTCCAAATAAAGTTACGTTAGTTATAACTATGAATTTTATCTTCGTTAAGTGATATTATAAATCATTTATTAAGTAAATATATTAAACTATTTGTATTATTTTTTATGAATAAAAACTAAATTAGTTAACTTATTATTATAACGATTTTCTTTCCAAAATAATGATAAACTTTGAATTATATATACATAAAAAAATGCAAGAATTAAAGATGATTTCGTTCCTGATAAAATTTTATTTTGTTTAAACTTGTTTTTATTAAACATTATTATTATATTGTTTGAAGTTAATGTTTTACCTTTCTATTGTCTATTTATTTCCGTCTAGGATATAGTGTTGTTTTGGTAAAACTTAGAAAGAGAATAAAAGTGTGAAAAAATATTGGGAGAGACTGAAGTCAAACAATCAGATTTTACCAGGATCAAAGCATAATGAACCAAAATTTGTTATTTTTTGCTATTACTTAAAAAGTTACTTTATAGAACGTGTTTAAAAATGGAAATTTAGAGTAGTCAAATATTTTCAATACCTGAATTTTAAATTCAAAGTTGATTTACCAAATATTTTTTAAATGTATTATTATTTATTTAAATTTTAATAAAAATATGAATTGAATATACGTAGAGATGTCAAAATGGGTTTCAACCCGTGAGCTAACCCGGCTCACCACGGGTTCGAGCCGGGTTGAGTTGAGAAAAATTCAACTTTTTCAAAGGTGGGTTGAACTCAACCCGGCTCACTTAACCCAAGGGTTAAACGGGTTCGAGCCGGGTTGAAGGTGGGTTGACCCACTTAACCCACCAACATTTTTTTACAATTTTTTTTTAATTTTTTTTTAATTTTTTTAATAATTATTTACTACTCCTATTATATTTGTTCATAATTTTATATTTTTAAATACTAGAATATGGCTTAATTATATTTGAATAGTTTGAATGTTTAATTAATTTGATTGTCAAGTTATATATATGTTGATACTTTAATATTTAATTATAATCTTTATAGTAAATTACTAAAGTAACCGTCTTATAAACAATTTTTTTCTAAATTAGCATGAAAAAAATGTATAGTTTTTTACTTATATTTTGTTGAATAGCATGACAGAAAATTTGTAATATTAGTCATGCTTTCTTAGACTAATGGATACTTTCTTAGAAATAATTTTTTATATACGTTAACAAATAATTTTTTTCATCACAAATTTTTATTTAAATAGGCAACAAAAACTAAATGTTTTACGATTGTGTTACTATGTATTAAGTTTCATAGTTTAAAATATATTTTCCGTTGGAAAAGTTTAAATGTATGCTAACATATCAATTCTTATTTAATGAAATAATTATTTTAAAATATTAATTTATTCAATTATTTATTTAAATATTAATCTAATTAAGTCATTATTTATTAATTATTTAAATATATTTTTGTTGCTCACAGTCCATGATCCATGTGCATTAGACAAAATAAGTTAAATTTTGAAAACACAGGATGACAAATCAATTCGTTCATGTGAATATTGTCTAAACTCATCCCTGTTTTGATGAAGAATTTTCGTATTGACTGAGTATTGATATAAGTATGAAAAATACCTGATTATTTCAATTGGATATGGGAATATACATATTCATCCCATTCTTGTCTGTAAGGCCCATTAATTTTGGGCCTAGAGTTGGCCTTGTGCTTGGGCCTAGAGTTGGCCCAACTGATAAAAACCCGTTTCAGTTGTCCTAACGCTTCACTTCTTTGCATTCACAGAAACCACAGCCGTTTTCCCTAACTGGTACACTAGAGCTCTGCTAGGGTTTGTCCTTTGTCTCGAACCAGTCCATTCCAAAAGCTCAACTAGTGATTTCTACTCCACGTAAGTAACTCTAAACCTACTGTACTTACCTTATAAAGTTTTACATTCATTTTTCACCGATTAAAGTCCGAATATAATCGTGTCCTCCGCTGTTTCGCCAGTTTTGCAAGTCCGCCTTTCAAGTTGTTGTGCTCCGAGGTCCCGCATCAAAGTTCTGTTAACCCTTTTCCAGGTACGGGAAGTTAGGGTTTTAATTTCGGGTCATGCTTCTGAACCGTATATGAGTTGGTTATTAATTTGATGGCGTGATATTTCGTTTTGATGCGTGAGAATATATTGTATGAACTGTTTGGGTGAAGAACTTGGCTGCTGCAGGTGAAACAGTGGCGAGACCTGTTAAACTCGCCCAAGCGAGCCAGACTCGCCTAGGCGAGATGAACAGGGAGCTCGCCCAGAGCTGTTGCGCGAAAGGTCGCCCAGGCGACCAGCTCGACTTTTGAGCGAGCAGACAACTCGCCCAGGCGAGAGGGGTCTCGCCTAAGCGAGATCCCGCGTTGTCCATGCTTGCGTTTTTGTGCCCTCGCCTAGGCGGAGGGGGAACTCGCCTGAGCGAGACTGCCTCGCCTGAGCGAGACCCCTCAGCCTGAGCGAGGTGCTGGGCGAGAACGTGCTGTGTTTGGCTGTCGGTTTATTCCTAAATGATCTGTCTTGGTTGAGTATGATTGTATGATGAGTGATATGTATATGATGGAGCATAAGGTATGTTTGGCATGATTTATGAATTTCGTATGACGGGTTGGGTATGTTATTGGCATGTGAAATGAATGAAAGGTTTGGAACTAAAGGAATACGTTATTGATGTGAGATGAGGCCCTAGATTCATGGGGTGGTGATGATCCGAGGTATGGATTCGAAATATGATGCGTATGAGGAATTAATCTCGAGGGTTGCTATAGAAATGTAAACATGATTTAATGTTCTCCTATTGCTGAGTTATGAATGTTGGTCCGTGTCAGCGTGTAAATTCCTTGGGGTCTCTAGGCGAGACTTTCAGGGTTGCGC
>Ga0214542_1008347_pt1 | contig 17225 bp, 11 predicted proteins | sample CNSS1metaG_FD_160096 | JGI IMG/M metagenome (GOLD analysis project Ga0214542, IMG submission 160096) | Root nodule microbial communities from cowpea collected in UCLA plant growth center, Los Angeles, California, USA - CNSS1 | ecosystem: Host-associated > Plants > Roots > Nodule | place: USA... | reverse complement strand
ACACATTTAAAGACTCAACATGACATACACAAAGACACAAACATGTAGCTATCATGCATTTAAACTCATGGATTTGAGGCTCAAAGACTAAGCATCCAAAGACATGTTATCCAACAACATTTAGGAGTAAGAAGAGTAACAAAAACAATAGCCAAAACTGCCCAACATAACCTGAAAAACGTTGATTCGCGGTGATCTCGGCAGCTCTGACCTTTGCTCACTATTTCAATCATAACTCTCTCCACAAAACTCCAAATGCATTGGTTCTTTTTTTGTTAGAAACTAGACTAACAGAGCTTTCTTTTGACATCAAGAACGTAATTTTTGGATCACTGAGCAGGTGCATTTTAATCTTTTAAAATCGTGAACAGTTTCTGCCAGCATTGTTTTTGTGTGCAATGGAAGTGGATTTGAACCATACAAAGATAGCTACAACAAGACAAGGTTAACACATGAAAAACACCATATTCAAGATAACCTAGGCTCTAGATATCAAATTATGAAGGATTATGTTGTTCCTTTTTAAGATGATTGAATATGGTGTAGGTTGATTAAGAAAGCTAAGTGAAATCCCCACTGGACATTAAGATAGCAAGCTATCTAGTTGAGAAGGTTCCTTTCACAAAGCTCAAGAGAAGAAGATGATGGATTGATTCAAAACAAAAAGGAAATGGAAAGCACATAAACCATAGAAAATCAAGAACAATTAAAGGAGAAGAAAACATAAAATGGAAAGAAAAGAAATGGTACAAATGTGAGAAGCACGCCACTACAAGGCTAGGCTAGAAGCCATGGCAACCTTGAAGATGAGTGGATGTGTGCCGCCACTTGCTATGCAAGATAAGGCTTAAAAGTATTCACTCCCAAGGGAGGAAACTCTCACAAATGGTTGAGACACAAGAGTGTTTTTACTTCAAAATGTTCAACCCTTTTACATGTCTAGGAGCACCCCTTATATAGAAGAGTTTAAGGGCTTCTGAGCAAATAAAAGATACCTAAGGATGTCTCTACAAAAACCTAACCCTAGCTTCTAAATGAGAGACAAAAGAGCTAACTATGGTGTGTGCAAAGCTAATTTCGTTCTAGCACAAAAAGAGACAAAGAATGTGTCTCATATGTCTCCAAAATGTGGTCAAAGTGTGCTAAAAACAAAGGAGACCAAAGGTACATAGGTATACTTGTTTTATGTCTTTTACTTTATGCTTTATGTCTTTGCTTTACTCTCTCCTCCACATCATTTATTCTCCCCAATCACCATGCGCCATCTAGCATTGCTTTCTTACTTCTAATTAACCTACAAAGCAAATACACATAGATTAGCATGTTGGCTTAAGTCAAGTCAACTATAGTCAACAAGTCAAACCTAGTCAAAGGTCAACAAGTCAACTAAAGTTGATTTAACTAAGTCAACTTAGGAAATCAAAAATAACAAACACAAATGAAACGGATGAAGGATTAGTGAACTTCCTTTCTAAACATGCTTAGTCTTCCTAAGCATGTGCCTCCATCATTGGTTGGGGTCAATCCTTCATCACAACCTCATCTTCTCATAATTTGTATTCATTCAATTTAATCATACAATATATCAATGGTAGCATTCCAACCATACAGGGCCTAAGTTGCATAATGATTCATTAAAACATACATTTCCACTAATGAAAACAGAATTAGATCACTACTACTGTAGTAGCTCTCGCTCAGGCTAAAAAGTCTAGCCTAGGCGAGAGGTCATCTCTCTCAGGCGAGCCAGTCTTGCCTAGGCGAGACACTAACAGTGGCAAAAAGAGAAAACCTGAGCGAACTCTCGCTCAGGCTAGGCTGGTTCACCTAGACGAGATCGTCTCTCGCTTAGGTGACTCGAGCTCGCCTAGGCGAGACTTCGCGCAGCAACAGAGGTGCGTCTCCTGGTGTTTTCGCTTAGGCGAGAGTAACTCGCCTAGGCAAAAATACCAGGTCACGAACCTGTTCCCACATGAGGCAGATCAGTCTTCCTCAAGCACAAATCAATTATTCACCAAATCATGTAATTCAAACACCAATTCATCAATCAAACGCGTAATTCAAGCTCATCTACGAATTTTCTATTCAAATTAAGAAGAGTGGTTAGCTTCCCTTACCTCTATATATTTCTACTAGCTAGAATCTTCCCACCCAAGAGCACTTCAGTTGTACCACTTAGTGAGCTGGAAATGCAGGTTCAAAGTATGAGAATGGTTCCCAAATTAACTCAGCAGGAATCAGGTTTTACAGATTTCGAATTAAAGATGGATGTAAAGGTTGAGAGTAACTTACATGGAGGAAAAGGAATTATAGTTGAGAGGAGAGGTCCTGAACCAACCTCAGGTTTGGATTCTGCAGCAGAGGGAGAGAAATTCAGATTTTTGGTAGAGAGAAAGCAAAGGAAGAGGAGAGGCAGAAAGGTGCAGTGAAATGTAGTGTTGTTCTATGGTGTGGTTGGCAGAGAGAGAAGAGAGATTAAGGGGCTGAAAAAAGAAATTGGGTTCTCACATCCATCAAATCACTCACAAACTTTAACAAACTTTACTCTTAATCCACCCACTTTCACCCTTAATCTACTTAAAGTGAACAACACAAACTTGAGGGAGAAAGAGGGAAAGGAAAAGGGATATTCTTCTGTTTTTAAATCATGTTGGTTATGTCTTGGTTTGAGGGTGATATCAAGATTACAATTATGTCCGCACTTTATTTTTCAGCTTAATTATAAAAATAATGTAAAAATATGACTTTTTAAATTATTTAAAAAATAATAATTAATAACGAAAATTTGAAAATTGTTATAAAATAAGGTTTAAAATGTAATTTTTAATTATCAAATTTTTTATTACATTATATTTTAAATATTTGTTTATTAAAATATGTCACTTTCATTTATACATTTTCATATTTTTTCTATGATAAATGAAACTTATATAATGATAATTTTTAATTATTTTTAAAATAATGTACAATTTGGTAATGTTGTTTTTCTTTCCTTTTAATATAATTCTTAATCTATCACATTCATCAAATCACTCACAAACTTGAACAAACTATACTCTTAATCCACCCATTTTCACCTTTAATCCACTTTAACTGAACAACACAAACTTCACACTAATCCACTTGATGTCATCCTCTCCCTCTACATCCAATCAAACTCTAAGGAGAGAGGGGAAGGAAGAACGAAATTCATCTAATTTTTCAATCATGGATGTTATGCAATGGTTTGAGGGTGATATCAAGATTACAATTATGTCCGCAATTTATTTTTTAGCATAATTATGAAAACGATATAAAAATAACGAAAATTTGAAAATTGTTATAAAATAAGGTTTAAAAAGTAATTTTTAATTATAAAATTTTTTATTACATTATCTTTTAAATATTTTTTTATTAAAATATGTTACTTTCATTTATACATTTTCATATTTTTTCTACGATAAATCAAACTTATATAAAGATAATTTTTAATTATTTTTAAAATAAAGTACAATTTAGTAATCTTGGTTTCTTATGATTCAAATATATTTTTTAACCTATCACATCCATCAAATCACTCACAAACTTTACTCCTAATCCACCCACTTTAACCTTTAATCCGCTTAAAGTGAATAACACAAACTTCACATTGTAATCCACTTGATGTCATCCTTTCCATTTCAATCCGATCAACCTTGAGGGAGAGAGAGGGGAAGGAAGAGGGAAATTCTTCTATTTTTAAATCATGTTTCGTATGTCTTGGCTTGAGGGTGATATCAAGATTACAATTATGTCTTCAATTTATTTTTCAGCTTAATTATGAAAATGGTGTAAAAATATGACTTTAAAATTATTTTTACAAAAATAATTAATCACGAAAATTTGAAAATTGTTATAAAATAATGTTTAAAAAATAATTTTTAATTATAAATTTTTTATTATATTATCTTTTAAATATTTTTTATTAAAATATGTTACTTTCATTTATACATTTTCATATTTTTTCTACGATATATCAAACTTATATAATAATAATTTTTAATTATTTTTAAAATAAAGTACAATTTGGTAATCTTGTTTGTTTTTATTTAAATATAATTTTTAATTTATCAAATCCATCAAATCACTCACAAACTTTAACAAACTATAATCTTAATCAACCCACTTTCACCTTTAATCCCCTTAAAGTGAACAACACAAACTTCACACTGTAATCCACTTGATGTCATCCTCTCCCTCTTCATTCGACCAACCATGAGGGAGAGAGGGGAAGGAAGAGGGAAATTCCTCTATTTTTCAATCATGTCTTTTATGTTATGGTTTGAAAGTGATATCAAGATTACAGTTATGTTTGTAATTTATTTTTTAGCATAATTATGAAAACGATGTAAAAATAACGAAAATTTGAAAATTTTTATAAAATAAGGTTTAAAAAGTAATTTTTAAATATAAAATTTTTTCTTACATTATCTTTTAAATAATTTAATTAAAATATGTTACTTTCATTTATACATTTTCATATTTTTTCTACGATAAATCAAACTTGTAAGACCCGTAGAATTTAATTAATTAATAAATACGGGAGGGGAAATAATTATGACATTTAATTATGATTGGTATGATGTGGAAAAGTGCTAGCTCATGTGGTTGAGAGCACTTTGTTTGTGTGAGAGGACTTGGGTTCGAGTCCTATGTATGCCTTTTGTGTTGTTATTCGTTGTTATTTTTAATATGTGATAATCATGTGGTGAAATAATATGACAGTTGAATTATGATGGTTTGCATGAAATATAAATTAGCATGATGGCTTGATATTGATTTGGGAATTGCAGGGTTGTGAGTTCAAGTCTTGGAGAACTTGCATTAAGCTTTATTTTTTAGTGTTTTGGATTTGGGTTGAATATGAAAGGGTTGGGAAGGAACCCTAGTGAGAGGTGGCTGGAAAGGAGCCATAATGGTTGGTAAATGATAATAAACTCCATTCAATAGGTAATTTTCGTTTTAAAGCATTGGCATAGTTTTATGGCACCTTTAAAAGGCTATAGTGAGGTAGAGAGAAGGGTTTGGCAATCTGGAAATTTGACTTACAGAGAAGGAGAACCAGGTTAGGGGAGCTGGACTCCGCTGTTTTTGCTTCAAATAATATTGTGATGTGATGTATGTTAATTTATGGTGCCTGTATACTGTTAAAATCTTGGAATACTGCATTTCTGGGAAATTTCCAAAAACCGCCTGGCGGTGGTTCATCACCCCCAGGCGACTCATCTGTTCTGCACTATTTTGGGGTTTTGGAAAGGGGACCGCCTAGCGGCACACTCCCGGCCGCCAAGCGACGCTTAGGGTTGTTTCAATTTCTGGGTTTGTGGATGAAGCGCCTGGCGGGGCTAGTTGAATCGCCAGGCGGCGCGGGGCATTTCTCCGATTTTGGGTTTTTCTGGGGTTCTGGGCTAAATCTAATTGGGGCAAAAGTCAGTGGGGAACCGTAAAGGGTGATAATGTTGACCAACAGTAGGCATGGACACCTAATTAAGGGCTTAATTGAATGGAACAGTGTGTGTAAGCTTAGGGTTGAAGGTGTGTTATCTTGGATTGCTATTTGAACTAAATTGTGGTGAACTGGATATAGGGATAAGGATTAGTATAATTAAAATATGGAGTCGTCGTGATTGTACTTGGACTGGATTACGTGAAGTGGGAATTCACAGAGGTGGAGAAATGGTGGGGTTTTGGATGCGGGAAGAATCTGGGAAATACCCAGATAGCAAGCACCGCCTAGCGGCACGTGGGCTGGCCGCCAGGCGCTCGCGCAGTAGCAGAGATACTGCAGGTTGAGGTGTTGTGCGCTGAGGATGGATTCTGCTCTATTGGGTTGGAATCAACCGGGGGAAAGTTTTAGTGATGTTTGGGAAGGTTGATGAGGGGGTCGTGCATGAGTCTCAAGAGGGGTTTGAATTGCCTTAGGAAGGAGAGTTATTAAATAATAGGGGCCTCCCTTGTTGTGGGGTAATAGTGATTCTGAATAGTGCAATAGTTGAGGGAGGAGGGGGTTAAAGAATTGACCAATTATCGGGAATGAGAGCTCAAAACAACGAAGTAGACTTGGCAATAACTTAAGTGTAATGAATCTAGGAGTACTAATAAGTTAAGAATGGAGGAGTTTAATGTTATGATTGAATGGGTACTGCTTCCAAGTTAGGATGTCGAGGATTGGACCTTATCATTGTTAGTAACCATTTAAGTAATAATTCGGGAATAGATCAAATGGACATATGATAGAAACTGTGTTAAGCTTGAATAGTAAAACCAGAGTATGTTGTACTGTTATGACGCCTGGCGGTGGGATCTGGACCGCCAGGCGGTAGCGGAATCACAGAGGGGTCTTAGTGCTTGGTGTGCCTGGCGGCAGAGGCAGTTCCGCCAAGCGGTCGCTGTTGCGAGAACAATTTAAAAGGCATTGTGCGCCTGGCGGTACGCGACACCCGCCAAGCGGTCTGGGAGCTGGCAGCGCCTGGCGGCACGTGTCCCCCGCCAGGCGATTTATATTGCTGCAGCTTTGAGTTTTGATTATGATTTTGAGATCTACGGTACGTCTAGTGATGCTTTAAGGGTGAGATTGCTGGTGTTCCTTGAGTTGTGGCTCGGAACATATCCCTTGAGTTGTGGCTCGGGATAGGCGTTAAGCACGTGATATTCCTCGAGTTGGGGCTCGGAATAACATCTCTTGAGTTGTGGCTCGGGATGGCGGATGAACACGAGGAACCCTTGAGTTGTGGCTCGGGTTGGCGAGTGTTGTCAGTTTGAGTGTGCTGGTTGTGGCCAGTACGGATGGGTCTAGATAGATTGCCCTCCTCAATTGTTGGCTGACGAGTTTGGTAGTCTTGGGACGATACGGGCTTTGTTCGTATATGGGAACTCTACCCGGCGTTGCAGTGTATGATCCGTAGCATGTTTTCCCGCACGTGCTCTATCGGTTGTGGCCGATAGGTATGGCAGCAAGTCACCTTGAAGTAATCCTTAGACGTTGTAGAACACGAATGATCTGGTTGGGGGTCAGATGGTAGGAATTAAAGAATAGGGCAATTGAGATATTTATGTTATGTACGGTCGCTTGTGATTATATGCTTATGTTTCTGTAACTTTACATATGTGATTTAATTGTGAAGCTCACCCTATCTGCGTGTGTGTGGCGATGATCGTGTACGCGGTACACGGGAGCAGATTCTGTTGATGCAGGTGGCTCAGGTGACGCTTAGCTGCTAAGAGGGGTTAGACTTGGGAAAATGCTTATGTTTTCTTTATTGCCTTTGAAAACAGTTGTAAACCTGATGGGTAATTTTATAACGTTATGGTTTTGGTATTCATAGACTTTATTCGATGATTTAATAAAGTTTTTAAATTTTTCCCGCGTTTTGGGAAAAAGAAGTATTATTAAATGCGTGTGGTTTTAACTTATTTCTTTTATTTATTTATAAATCAGTAATATCCTGACGGGATGTTACATTTGGTATCAGAGCAATGGTTTTCAAAATGATTTTTGGGGTCTATGGGGAGTGAGCATACCGTGTTACGTTTGCGTGACTAATTGTCTGTGATTATTAGTTTATTTCTTGATATGAAATCCTAATATGGGTTGTGTGTGTGAACAGCTATAATATGTGGCGCGCACGAGCTATGGCTAACAAGAGGAGGAGGAACACAGTTGGAGCTGATGACATAGCTCAGGCGATCCATCGTATGGTGGACGCGATGCAGCCCAGCCCATAGCGGCGCCACCCAGAGCTGTAGTGGCACCTACCCGGCCAGTATCTATGGAGGATTTCATGAAACACCAGCCGACCAAGTTCTCTGGCAAGGCCACTCCTGATGAGGCAGATGCCTGGATGCAGGAATGCGAGAAGATCTGTAGAGTGTTGTGGTGCACGGATGAGCAGAGGCTATTGTTTGTCACATTTGTCCTGGTGGCAGACGCAAAGTACTGGTGGCAGGGGATGCAGCAGTTGATGCAAACCCGTGAGGAGCAAGTGACCTAGACTGTCTTCAATACGAGGTTCTTGGAGAAGTATTTTCCCAATAGTGCGAGGCAAGAGCGGAAGGCAGAATTCCTTACTCTTCAACAAGGGACCATGACTGCGGTGGCATACATTGAGAGGTTCGAATATCTGGCGCGTTTCTACACTCCAACAGTCATCGAGGAGTGGAGGTGTAGGAAGTTCGAGAACGGACTAAAACATGAGTTACGCCGTTTCCTTGTGCCGCTTCGGATTAGAGAGTTTCCAGTTTTAGTCGAGCAGGCCAAGACTGTGGAACAGTTGGAGACTGGGTCGAGTAGTGGAGGGAAACAGCAGAGGACTACCCCAGATGTCAGATCACAGAGGAAACCTTATAGTTGACCGCCGACTACTTGGGGGAGGCTACATTGTTATAACTGTGGCGGGGAGCACTTGAGGAGGGATTGTACTAGACCTGCCAGTAGTACAGGTGGAGGCAGTGGCACTGGTAAGTGCTACGTATGTCAGCAGGCAGGGCACTTTGCACGTCAGTGTCCTAACAGAAGACCAGCTGGTGGTGCACCAGCTAAGAGGCCAGTAGGAGATCGACCCAGAGCACCGGGGCGTGTGTTCGCCTTGACGACCACAGAGGCGAAACAGTCAGGTAACCTTTTACAGTTTATGTGTTTGTTGTGTGACCACGAGGTGGTGGTGTTGTTTGACTCGGGAGCCACTCATTCGTTTGTGTCTAATGAATGTGTAAGGAGGCTCGGGCTCACGATGCGAGAGCTGGGGTGCGAGCTTTTAGTCGCGACGCCAGCGTCTGGAGAGGTATCCACCACTTCTATGTGCGTGGGGTGTCCTATGGAGGTGGCAGGCTGTAGGTTCAGGCTAAATCTCATTTGTTTGCCGATGGAGGGCTTAGATGTGATTTTGGGCATGGATTGGTTGTCAAGTAACCATGTCGTCATTGGTTGCGGGCAACGCAATATAGTGTTTCCTGATACGGTGGGGTTAGAACTTATCTCGTCTAATCAGGCAGTGAGCGAGATTGAGGTTGGAGCTACATGTTACATGATTGTGGCTCAGGCAGAGAAGATGAGCACGGCCGAGAAGATCAGCAGGATTCCGGTAGTGGATGAATACGCAGATGTATTCCTGGATGAGATTCCAGAACTACCGCCTAGCAGGGATGTAGATTTCTCCATTGATCTCATCCCTGGCGCTGGGCCAGTTTCTATGGCACCGTATAGAATGGCGCCTGTTGAGTTAGCCGAGTTAAAGAAACAGATTGAGGATCTGCTTGAGAAGAAGTTCATCCGACCAAGTGCATCACCGTTGGGAGCACCGGTTCTATTAGTGAAAAAGAAAGATGGTAGCTCCCGGTTGTGCGTTGATTACCGGCAGCTGAATAAGCTAACGATAAAGAATAAGTACCCGTTACCAAGGATTGATGATCTGTTGGATCAGTTGAGGGGAGCTGCGGTGTTCTCAAAAATACACTTGAGATCTGGATATCATCAGATCCTTATCAGTCCGGAGGATGTTCAGAAGACGGCTTTTCAATCACGGTATGGTCACTACGAGTATGTAGTGATGCCATTTGGGGTGACCAATGCGCCGACTATATTCATGGATTACATGAATAGGATTTTCAGGCCATACCTAGATCAGTTTGTAGTAGTGTTTATCCATGACATTTTGATCTATTCTAAGAGCAGGGAAGAACACGTAGAGCATCTGAGAGTGGTGTTGGGGATTCTCAGGGAGCACCAGTTGTATGGGAAATTATCGAAATGTGAATTCTGGTTGGAAGAGGTACAATTCCTGGGCCATGTGATCTCAGCCCAAGGAATAGCCGTTGATCCGGCAAAGATAGAGACTGTGGTGAAGTGGGAGAGGCCCCAAACAGTTTCAGAGGTGTAGAGTTTTCTGGGTCTGGCAGGGTATTATCGATGGTTTGTGGAGGGTTTCTCCAAAATGGTGAGTCCTCTTACGCAGCTTACGAGAAAGGACCAGCCTTTCTTGTGGACAGACGAGTGTGAAGCTTGCTTCGAGGATATGAAGAGAAGACTGACCACCGCACCGATATTGGCAATCCCTGACACGACTAAAACATTTGAGGTGTACTGTGATGCCTCGTATCAGGGGTTAGGCTGTGTGCTGATGCAGGATAAACGGCCTGTAGCTTATGCATCGAGACAGTTGAAGGTGCATGAGAAGAATTACCCGACACACGACTTGGAGTTAGCGGCAGTCGTGTTTGCCCTCAAGACATGGAGGCATTACCTGTATGGAGCGCAGTTCCAGGTATTCAGCGATCATAAAAGCTTGAAATACTTGTTTGATCAGAAAGAGCTGAATATGAGACAGAGGCGTTGGATGGAGTATTTAAAGGACTACGACTTTGAGCTATTGTACCACCCTGGTAAAGCTAATGTCGTAGCGGATGCCTTGAGTAGGAAGAGAATTCATGTATCAGCTATGATGATTAGAGAGTTGGAGCTGATAGAACAGTTGAGGGACATGAATCTGGGGTTGGATATGGGGCCTGGACAGATACGATGCAGCATGTTGAGGATCACGAATGAGTTCCTAGATGAGCTCCGGGTGGAACAGGGTAAGGATCAGGAACTGCAGCTGATAATTGGTGAGTTGGGCACTGAGAAGAGGAAGGATTTCCGAATGGGCAGAGATGGGATTCTACGGTTCAGGGAGAGAGTGTGTGTTCCAAACAGCAGGGTTCTGAGGAAGATGCTCCTAGATGAGGGGCATAAGAGTCGTCTTAGCATACATCCGGGTATGACTAAGATGTACAAAGATTTGAAAGCCTCTTTCTGGTGGACGGGTATGAAGACGGATGTGGCTGATTATGTCGCTTCTTGCTTGGTATGTCAGAAAGCGAAGATAGAACACCAGCGACCGGGTGGCATGTTAGAACCTCTGGACATTCCACAGTGGAAATGGGACAGCATTTCCATGGATTTCATCACTCACCTGCCGAGATCAGTGAGGGGACACGATTCAATCTGGGTGATAGTGGACAGGTTGACGAAGTGTGCCCATTTTCTGCCGATTAACCAGAAGATGAATATGGATAGGCTGGCGGACTTGTATGTGCGAGAGGTGGTCAGGTTACATGGGGTGCCAACGAGTATCGTGTCAGATAGAGACCCGAGGTTCACATCGAGGTTCTGGCAGTCATTGCAGAACGCTTTGGGTACTCAGCTCAGGATGAGCTCCGCCTATCATCCTCAGACAGATGGACAGTCTGAGCGGACCATACAGTCGTTGGAGGACCTGTTGAGAACCTGCGTTTTAGACCATCTGGGTACATGGAGTGATGTGTTGCCATTGGTAGAATTCACGTATAATAACAGTTATCATACCAGTATTGGAATGGCTCCCTACGAGGCCCTGTATGGTAGGAGATGTAGGACGCCATTGTGTTGGCAACAGGATGGGGAGGCAGTGGTTCTTGGGCCAGAGTTCTTACAGCAGACCACCGAGAAGGTGAGGGTGATTCAGGATCGGATGCGCGCGACTCAGAGCAGGCAGAAGTCGTACGCGGACAAGAGGAGGAGGCCGCTTGAGTTTGAGGCAGGGGACCACGTATTTCTCAGAGTTACCCCTACTGCAGGTATTGGCAGGGCACTTAAATCGAGGAAGCTGACACCTCGATTCATCGGACCATATCAGATCATGAGGAGGATTGGTCCTGCAGCGTACGAGATGGCATTGCCACCACACTTGGGAAACTTGCATAATGTTTTCCATGTGTCACAGTTGAGAAAATATATAGCCGATCCTACACACATTCTGGAGGATGATGATGTGCAGATACGGGAGGACTAACTATTGTAGCCGGACCAGTGAGAATCTTGGATTCTCAAACGAAACAGCTCAGAGGGAAGGAAATCAAAACCGTGAAAGTCCTATGGGATGAGGCAACTCAAGAAATGACATGGGAGATGGATGATGTCATGAGGCGGTCCTATCCTCATCTCTTCACTGGTAAGTTCTCTTTTTCGAGGACGAAAAATTTAAAAAGGGGGGAGTATTGTAAGATTCGTAGAATTTAATTAATTAAATAAATAAATAATTAATAAATACGGGAGGGGAAATAATTATGACATTTAATTATGGTTGGTATGACGTGGAAAAGTGCTAGCTCATGTGCTTGAGAGCACTTTGATTGTGCGAGAGGACTTGGGTTCGAGTCCTATGTATGCCTTTTGTGTTGTTATTCGTTGTTATTTTTAATATGTGATAATCATGTGGTGAAATAGTATGACAGTTGAATTATGATGGTTTGCATGAAATATAATTAGCATGATGGCTTGATATTGATTTGGGAATTGCAGGGTTGTGAGTTCAAGTCTTGGAGAACTTACATTAAGCTTTATTTTTTAGTGTTTTGGATTTGGGTTGAATATGAAAGGGTTGGGAAGGAACCCTAGTGGTATGGCAGCCGAGAGGTGGCTGGAAAGGAGCCATAATGGTTGGTAAATGATAATAAACTCCATTCAATAGGTAATTTTCGTTTTAAAGCATTGACATAGTTTTAGGGCACCTTTAAAAGGCTATAGTGAGGTAGAGAGAAGGGTTTGGCAATCTGGAAATTTGACTTACAGAGAGAGCACGAAAATTTTGGAATTTGGTGAGGTTTGGGAGAGATTGAGAGGCTGAAAAGAGAGGAACCAAGGAGGGCTAGTGTGCGAAGGAGAACTATCCAAGGTTTCAAGGGTTAAAGCTTAGAAGGAGAACCAGGTTAGGGGAGCTGGACTCCGCTGTTTTTGCTTCAAATAATATTGTGATGTGATGTATGTTAATTTATGGTGCCTGTATACTGTTAAAATCTTGGAATACTGCGTTTCTGGGAAATTTCCAGAAACCGCCTGGCGGGTGATGAACCACCGCCAGGCGACTCATCTGTTCTGCACTATTTTGGGGTTTTGGAAAGGGGACCGTCTAGCGGCACACTCCCGGCCGCCAAGCGACGCTTAGGGTTGTTTCAATTTCTGGGTTTGTGGATGAAGCGCCTGGCGGGGCTGGCTGAATTGCCAGGCGGCGCGGGGCATTTCTCCGATTTTGGGTTTTTCTAGGGTTCTGGGCTAAATCTAATTGGGGAAAAAGTCAGTGGGGAACCGTAAAGGGTGATAATGTTGACCAACAGTAGGCATGGACACCTAATTAAGGGCTTAATTGAATGGAACAGTGTGTGTAAGCTTAGGGTTGAAGGTGTGTTATCTTGGATTGCTATTTGAACTAAATTGTGGTGAATTGGATATAGGGATAAGGATTAGTATAATTAAAATATGGAGTCGTCGTGATTGTACTTGGAATGGATTACGTGAAGTGGGAATTCACAGAGGTGGAGAAATAGTGGGGTTTTGGATGCGGGAAGAATCTGGGAATTACCCAGGTGGCAAGCACCGCCTGGCGGCACGTGGGCTGGCCGTCAGGCGCTCGCGCAGTAGCAGAGATACTGCAGGTTGAGGTGTTGTGCGCTGAGGATGGATTCTACTCTATTGGGTTGGAATCAACCGGGGACGAGTTTGGTAGTCTTGGGACGATACGGGCTTTGTTCGTATATGGGAACTCTACCCGGCGTTGCGGTGTATGATCCGTAGCATGTTTTCCCGCACGTGCTCTATCGGTTGTGGCCGATAGGTATGGCAGCAAGTCACCTTGAAGTAATCCTTAGACGTTGTAGAACACGAATGATATGGTTGGGGGTCAGATGGTAGGAATTAAAGAATAGGTCAATTGAGATATTTATGTTATGTACAGTCGCTTGTGATTATATGCTTATGTTTCTGTAACTTTACATATTTGATTTAATTGTTAAGCTCACCCTATCTGCGTGTGTGTGGCGATGATCGTGTACGCGGTACGCGGGAGCAGATTCTGTTGATGCAGGTGGCTCAGGTGACGCTTAGCTGCGAAGAGGGGTTAGACTTGGGGAAATGCTTATGTTTTCTTTATTGCCTTTGAAAACAGTTGTAAACCCTGATGGGTAATTTTATAACGTTATGGTTTTGGTATTCATAGACTTTATTCGATGATTTAATAAAGTTTTTAAATTTTTCCCGCGTTTTGGGAAAAAGAAGTATTATTAAATGCGCGTGGTGTTAACTTATTTCTTTTATTTATTTATAAATCAGTAATATCCTGACGGGATGTTACAAAACTTATATAATGATAATTTTTAATTATCTTTAAAATAAAGTACAATTTGGTAATCTTGTTTGTCTTTGATTGAAATATAATTTTTAATCTATCACATGTATCAAATTACTCACAAACTTTAACAAATTTTACTCCTAATCCACCCACTTTCACCTTTAATCCACTTAAAGTGAAGAACACAAACTTCACACTATAATCCACTTAAAGTGAAGAACACAAACTTCACACTGTAATCCACTTGATGTCATCCTCTCCCTTTCCATCCGATCAATCTTGAGGGAGAGAGAGAGGGGAAGGAAGACAGAAATTCTTCTATTTTTAAATCATTTATGTTATGTCTTGGTTTGAGGGTGATATCAATCTTACAATTATGTTTGCAATTTATTTTTCTGCTTAATTATGAAAATGATGTAAAAATATGACTTGTCAAATTATTTTTACAAAAATACTTAATAACAAAAATTTGAAAATTGATATAAAATAAGGTTTAAAAAGTAATTTTTAATTATTAAATTTTTTATTACATTATCTTTTAAATATTTTTTTATGAAAATATGTTACTTTCATTTATACATTTTCATATTTTTTCTACGATAAATCAAACTTATATAATGATAATTTTTAATTATTTTTAAAATACAGTACAATTTCGTAATCTTGTTTTTTTATGATTTAAATATAATTTTTAATCTATCACATCCATCAAATCACTTACAAACTTCAACAAACTTTACTTTAAATCAACTCACTTTCACCGTTAATCCCCTTAAAGTGAACAAGATAAGCTTCACACTCTAATCCACTTGAATTCATCCTATCTCTCTCCCTCCAATCAACGATGAGGGAGAGAGAGGGCAGGAAGAGGGAAATTCCTCTATTTTTCAATCATTTTTGTTATGCAATTATTTGAGGGTGATATCAAGGTTAATATTATGTACACACTTTATTTTTTAGCATAATTATGAAAACGATGTAAAAATAACAAAAGTTTGAAAATTGTTATAAAATAATGTTTAAAAAAAGAATTTTTAATTATAAATTTTTTATTATATTATCATTTAAATATTTTTTATTAAAATATGTTACTTTCATTTATACATTTTCATATTTTTTCTACGATAAATCAAACTTATGTAACAATAATTTTTATTTATTTTTAAAATAAAGTACAATTTGGTAATCTTGTTTTTTTATGATTTAAATATAATTTTTAATCTATCACATCCATCAACTCAGTCACAAACTTCAAAAGACGTTACTCTCAATCCACTCACTTTCACCTTTAATCCTCTTAAAGTGAACAAGATAAGCTTCAGACTCTAATCCACTTGAATTCATCCTATCCCTCTACCTCCAATCAACGATGAGGGAGAGAGATGGGAAGGAAGAGGGAAATTCCTCTATTTTTCAATCATGTCTTTTATGCGATGGTTTGAGGGTGATCAAGATTACAGTTATGTCCGCAATTTATTTTTTAGCATAATTATGAAAACGATGTAAAAATAACGAAAATTTGAAAATTGTTATAAAATAAGGTTTAAAAAGTAATTTTTAATTATAAATTTTTTTCTTACATTATCTTTTAAATAATTTAATTAAAATATGTTACTTTTATTTATACATTTTCTTATGTTTTCTACGATAACTCAAACTTATATAATGATGATTTTTAATTATTTTTAAAATAAAGTACAATTTGGTAATCTTGTTTTTCATTGATTTAAATATAATTTTTAATCTATCACATCCATCAAATCACTCACAAACTTTAACAAACTTTACTCTTAATCTACCCACTTTCACCTTTAATCTACTTAAAGTGAATAACACAAACTTCACATTGTAATCCACTTGATGTCATCCTCTCCCTTTCCATCGCATCAACCTTGAGGGAGAGAGGGGAAGGAAGAGGGAAATTCTTCTATTGTTAAATCATCTCTTTTATATCTTGGTTTGAGGGTGTTATCAAGATTACAGTTATGTCCGCAATTTATTTTTCAGCTTAATTATGAAAATGATGTAAAAATATGACTTTTCAAATTATTTTAAAAAAATAATTAATAAAGAAAATTTGAAAATTGTTATAAAATAAGGTTTAAAAAGTAATTTTTAATTATAAAATATTTTATTACATGATCTTTTAAATATTTTTTTATTAAAATATGTTACTTTCATTTATATAATTTCATATTTTTTCTACAATAAATCAAACTTATGTAATGATAATTTTTAATTATTTTTAATATAAAGTATAATTTGGTAATTTTGTTTTTCTATAATTTAAATATAATTTTTAATCTATCACATTCATCAAATCACTCATAAACGTCATCAAACTTTACTCTAAATCCACTCACTTTCACCTTTAATACCTTTAAACTGAACAAGATAAGCTTCACACTCTAATCCACTTGAATTCATTCTATCTCTCCCCCTCCAATCAAGGATCAGGGAGAGAGAGGGGAAGGAAGAGGGAAATTCCTCTAATTTTCAATCTTGTTTGTTATGCAATGGTTTGAGCGTAATATCAAGATTACAATTATGTCCGCAATTTAGTTTTTAGCATATTTATGAAAACGATGTAAAAATAACGAAAATTTGAAAATTGTTATAAAATAAGGTTTAAAAAGTAATTTTTAATTATAATTTTTTTTATTACATTATGTTTGAAATATTTTTTTATTAAAATATGTTACTTTCATTTATACATTTTCATATTTTTTCTACGATAAATCAAACATATGTAATGATAATTTTTAATTATTTTTAAAATAAAGTACAATTTGGTAATCTTGTTTTTCTTTGAGTTAAACATAATTAGGGATGTCAACGGGGCGGGTAGGGTACGGGTAGTAGTTCCCCCGTACCCTACCCGCTAAATAAATATTCGCCCCGTACCCGTACCCATATCCGTCGGGTATCCGTTATGCGGGTACCCATCTATTTTTTTCATATCCGCGGGTATCCACGGGTACCCGCGGGTATTTACAAAAATATTTTAAAAAATAATTATTTAACCATAATTATTGTTTGGATCGACTAGTTCCCTTTCTCCGATTGATTCTT
>Ga0214542_1008345_pt1 | contig 17235 bp, 8 predicted proteins | sample CNSS1metaG_FD_160096 | JGI IMG/M metagenome (GOLD analysis project Ga0214542, IMG submission 160096) | Root nodule microbial communities from cowpea collected in UCLA plant growth center, Los Angeles, California, USA - CNSS1 | ecosystem: Host-associated > Plants > Roots > Nodule | place: USA... | reverse complement strand
AAAAAAAAAAAATATATATATATATATATATATATATATATATATATATATATATATATATATATATATATATATATATATATATATATATATCAGTAATAATTTCTTAAATTTTTTAGGGGAAAATAAAAAGGTCAGGTATAAGCATTTAAAAAATAATATTAGTGGCCATTATAAATGTCTCAAAAACTCATACATTTTTTCTTGGCCATTATATAATGGTCTTTACCAGCATGTAGAATAATTGCAGGTTTTGTTTTGTTTAATTATAGAAAAGAAGAAGGAAGGGTAAACAAAGTGATTTTTTTTCTTTAATTATTATAATTATTGTACTGTATTCGTATTGTATACCGATTAATTAGTATATCGACCACGATGATATGCCATTGACTGTTCGGGTCACTATAGATGTGGATTGGTTATACTTCAAATCAGTTAATCATCCTATTTGTAAGCAAGGTCAATAATATGATTAAGGAGAATCCAGTCATGATAAGGCCATCTTAATCAAACCTCCATGGAAAAAACTATAGATATAAATAATATGTATGGTTGTTGAGACTTTTTATCTCGCATTAATTATGACATTTACTGTTTTTATCGATCGATCATAAGTTGACTTTAATGTTGGAACATCTTTAACATGTATCATCGTTCAGTTGACAAACAAAAATGACGAACGGTGAACCATTAACTTAAAAGATCAACAAAGTATTTTAGTAGACATTCTAACCTACACCCGAAACAGCAATAATAATAATAATAATAATAAAATTATTATTATTATTATTATTATTATTATTATATCTCTTTTCTCTTCTTAGTATATTGATTTCCTTTTTCGAATATTACAGGGAGAAAAATATAATTATTTTCTTATTATCGAAAATTTAGCTAAGATTGAGCAAGTATATCGGCAAGCTTGAGAAGAAAAAGGCGTGGTTGAGACCCACAAAGCTATAACAACCTAAGAATTTGCAATACTTACACGTGTCAATCTATAATGAACAACCTTTTTTGGCATTTGTTGTATGAATCCTTGGTAATAATGTTGGGAATTATTTCTGTCTCTTCTCTTCTTCCCCTTCCCACGATTATTCCATAACCAGCATTGCTTGAAAGCTAGCCAAAACAAAAATGGCAAGCGAACCTCAAAATTCAGATCTTACATTCCCACCAGCAGATGTTGTGGGAGAACTTCATCCTGAGATAAACACAAATGTTCAGGTTGATCCTTCATCTTCTGAGATGGCAGCCTACAAGGAAAAGAAGGTACATTTCATCATTTTCATATACAATGGATCATCACCTATGATCAACATGCTATTGGAATATCTTTTTTTATTTTTGGTTAAATATATATTTTTATCTCTAAATTATTGTAAAAAATTGTATTTCGTTTCTAAACTAAATTATAAAATATTTGTTCATGTATTTTGTGAAAGTCAAGTCATCCTTTCAAAACAAAACATATTGAGTATTTGTCATGTGACAAACGGAATCTCATAATAAATTAAAATATAGCTTCTACATGTCGTTTGTTAAGAATGATGTTTTCATTGATGATTAAATATTTTATAATTTAGTTTAAGAACTAAACATATTTTTATACAACAATCTGAATGCCAAAAATATATTTAACTTTTTTTTCTTTTAGTTTTCTTAATCATATCATGTCATTGCTTGATTGATTTCAGACACAAAAGGAGGCCAAACAAGAGAAACATGACAGAGAAAAGAAGGATGCACTACGAACAGTAAAATCAGCAATTATAATTTCTGGTATAATTGTGGCTTTGGCAGGAGCTGCATTTGCTATAGCCAAGAAATTAAGGGAGAAATGACCCCAACCTTCTCAAGAGATATAGAAGATTTAAAGAGATTTATCAGTTTTAGGGTTATTTTAGGTCTTCCCATTTCTTCATATGAATTAGTTCCGATCATTTTTCTGATTTTTGGGTTCAAATAAGTCCTACACCCTATATAATATTATTCATAACATGATATCACATACATGATTTTTACATTGTACCTTGATGATTGACATCTAAGTTCAAGTTATACAAGTTTACATTTTTTTTTTCTATTTCTTATTCTTTCTTTCTTTTTGTTATGGTAACCCATCACTTTATATATTAGCTGTTTTGAGTAAATGTAGTATTTAATCATCAAATTTGTCTCACACTACAATATTATATAAATATTATATATAAGTAGGAGTGACAATGAGTTAGTTCATAGACATGCAAGTTCAGTCTACTAAAATTTAGTGGATTGAGAGTTTTTAACTTGCCAGCTTATTTTGGCATGTCTTTTCTAACTTGCTAAATTTGCATATTAGAGTAAATTGGTATGTTTTTTGTAAATTAAAAATTAAAATAAAAAATAATTTTAAAGATTAAATTTTTTATATTATATTACTTTAAAATGTAAATATATGATAGTATTATAATTTAAATCATTAATATTTATAAATTAAGTTTTAATTATCGATTATAATAGAATTATTTAACATGTCGAACTAAATCATAAGAGAGGAGATTATCCATTTCATCATACATACATACATATAATAATATAAAAGTGTCCCATAGGTATAACATAAATATAAATATAATTTTTACAAATTATTTGAGTTAGATTTATGTTATTACCGTCTATACTTGCACTTTTTAACAATATATCAACATATATTATATTTTTGTGAAGGTAAAAGTAATTTTTAATAACAAATATTGTGTTAACACGTGACTTATAACTTATATGTGAAAAAGGATTTTTGAAATACAAAAATTAATCTCACTAAATATACCTTTGAGTAATTCCATCCATAGTAAATAATTTGATTTTACAAGTGATTAAGAGTAAATGAGTATAATTATATATAATTATCAGTCATTAAAGAGTTATGAGGGTGTCTAAATGATTCCTTAAGGATCCTAATTATTAGCATTGCTTGTCATAAAGAGACTATTGTTCATTCTTTCACCTCAATAAAAGTATAAAATTCATGCACTTAGATGAAAGATAAAACTAATTATATCACCTTTTGAATAATTTGATTTTATAAGTGATTAAGAGTAAATGAGCATAATTATAATTATCAATGTGGTTAATGTAACGTCTCCTCTAATCGATAAACATAATTAAAAGAAACGTCACACTGAATAAAGTAAAAACGCGGTCAAGGAGTTTAAACCTCACTCCTTACAAACGTTCGAGGCACACCACAATGCCAAACCATAACAAAATACAAGGTTCAAAGGTAAACTCATTAAATGTAAAGACCAAGCAATACATGGGCCATAGCCCTATAGTAAGACCCAAAGTAGGAGAATCAATCCAGGCAGACTACGCAGCGAGATCATCCCTTCCTTGTTGACCTCGAGTGCCTCTCACATCTGCTCACATCAACAAGTTGATGATCATCGCAAAAGAAGAAAAACGACATACAAGACAATCAAACAAGCAAACAGGGTAAGCTAGAGTAGAAACCATATATCAAGCAGTCACATGCTATTACACAGTCCAAGCAGTACATATATCATTCAATCATGTTATGACTTCTCAAGCAATACACTAAACTCTGACTCAACTCATCCGGATACATATAATCTAGTCGGATTCAGCGGATGCTTGCACTTGTGGTGGACTACTCTGCTCACCCCCGAGCTATGTGTTACAAGTGTTACAATGTTTCAATCCCACACACACAAGGTTAGCTCTTAATGAGTTTTAGGCCTCCTACTACCCTCACCACAAGAGTCAATCCGCTCTAAGTGAGACTAACTGACTCCTTAAAGTGTCAGGATGCAACCTTACCTTGAATCCTTACCAGATTATATAGATGGGGCACCACCATGAATTCCCACTAATAGGGGTCATGGAATTACATCCCGACCACTGAAGCACGACCCTGAAATCTCACCTAGAGGTTTCAAGGAATTACGCACTGACTACAGACCAATCATATGCAAACAACCAAGTAATATTTATCATGCATATATATATATATATATATATATATATATATATATATATATATATATATATATATGTATAGTGTCAAACTTTATAACCAACCTCTTTCATATTCCAGGTCAAATCCCTACCAACTCATCATCATCCACCCATGAATATAGAATTTTATCCCACAGCAATACCATGTCACTTTCATAACCAACCATTTCATGTTCATTACATGTCAAGGATTATCTAAGTATATCATTCACAATTCATGTTAAGCTCATAAGTCACAAACCATCGTTCATCATATTCACACAAAGTCACTTAATTCATACTTTAAAAAGGCATAATCAGTCTAAACATGTGGTCAATGTCCAAAAACAAAGAGATATGAAAACAAGCATGCCCCTCGCTCAGGCGAGCTCCCTTCGCCTAGGCGAGGGCTCGAATCAGGAACAGTGGTGTTGTCGCGCCCTCTCGCTTAGGCGAGACCTCCTCGCTTGAGTGAGATGTGCTCTCGTTAAAAACAAGCACTCGTCGTCTGAGCGACCGCTCGCACAAGCAGCCTGGGCGAGTTGCTGCTAATCTCGCCTAGGCGAGACACACTCGCTTGGGCGAGACAACCAGAACCTGTCACTGTTCACGCACGCACATACCTCCAACCAGACCAAAACATACTTTTAACAGCTCCTAAATCATTTTTAATGGCAACCAAATATCAACTCACGAAACAATATCAGAACATGTGAGAAAACGAAATAGAGCAGTAAACCCTAACTTCCCCGTACCTGGAAAAAGGCTAAGAGAAGAGTGTGACTCCAACAGCGGAACACAGAAGCTCTAGGGACAGATTTACCAAGCTGGAAAAGAATAGTGAAGCGAGTATTGAAGTAAGTGTACGACAAAACCCTAACTAGAAGTACGAACATACGAGCGAAAAAACGAGGTATGAGGTGTAGAACACTTACACGAGGCTAGAAGACGAAACTGAGCTCACTAGATCAAGGTTGGGAGTAAACCCTAGCAGAGGAAGACGACAACAACTCAAGGGTGTGAGAGTTCTGTTTTTCGAAAGTGAGCAAAGCGTTAGGATTAGGGCACATTAGGTCTGATTTTGCCTCTTTGGGCCAGCCCTTAGGCCCATTAGATTAAGGGCAGCTCCTAAAATCGTAAAGTAGGAAAAACTGGGCCTTACCGTTAAAGAGTTGGTGAGGTGCCCAAATGATTCCTTAAGGACTCTAATTATTAGAATTGTTTGCCATAAAGGGATTAACTATTCATTCTTTCACTCTAATAAATTTAGTATAAACTTCTTCCACTTAGATGAAATATAATACTAATTATCATCTTTTGATATAGTTTTACTAAAATAACTTGTTCTTTTAACATTACTTTTTATTATATATGTTAATAAAAATATTAGTATAATATTATACAAATACTAAATTTGGTCTCAATTTAGGGAGAGACAATATTACTCTATTTTAAAAAGACAAGACCTAAATTAAATAAAAAGAAATATATTGAGACTGAATTGAATACAAGACAATGTTATTTGACACCAACATGTGGCATTGCCCTACCACATGGCATTGATAGTGTCATGTGTCACACCACAAGACTTGATAACTCCTCCTCCAACCATCCTGTGTGCATGGCTTGAAGAGAAGCATGGAAAGTGCAATGGAGGTGTTGAAGGGTGTCTCAAGAGAGGCTAGGTCAACTCTCAAGGAAGGGTGACTAGAGGAAACCTAAAGAAGAGCTCTAGCATAAGGGATTCACAAAATAGAAAAGAGAGTAGTCTATAGTCATCTCAACAAAGTTTCTCTAGCATATTTATGAATGATTTTACATGAGAGGTGCTCCTCTATTTATAGGAGCAAAGGAGAGAAAATGGTTTCCAAAATAAGAAGGAAATTCAAACTCTAAAATTTGAAAAATTGAGCCAAAAGTTGGCATGCAACAAGTGTGACTTGCCTAAGTGGCAAGGTCACACTTTTCATGCCATGAGGTTTAAATGGAGGGCCAAAACCCTAGCTTGCTCTCCAAGCTAGCACACAAACTAGGGTAAAAATCCTAATTCATACATCTCCTCCAAAGTCCAAACTCCTTTAGGCCCAAAACTTCCTACTAAGCCTAAAAGCCCATCAAGACCCAAATATAAGGCCCAAAGAAAATGCTATACTACTTGAGCCAAAATACACGGTGTAAAATAAACCTATTTTGATATTTAGAAATAAAGTTGGTTCAAAAGATAAGAGTCTGGGCCCACTCAATAGTTAAAGCTCACTATTATATGCACTTGACCATGACAACAAAAATTTTTGCAAAAAATAAATTAAAAAATTAATAAAAATTATAAATTGACACGTGATATGTTTTTAACACCGTTTATAAATACTAACGAAAATGACATAATTGAATCAATTTTTCTTTTTCAAATATTGAGATTTTGACTGAAACAAATATAAAAGTAAAGACCTAAGTGTAACTTTTCAACCAAAATGCAAACAAGAAATAATTAAACCTACAATACAATAATAAAAAAACAATACAAAAGATCCATCTAACCATATTGCATAACCTCCTTCCACTACAAAAAAAAAGTCTCATTAATAACTAATTTTAGAAATCAAAAATTTATTAATCACTATAATGACCGGTTTAAATATTAATTTATAATAAAAATTTATTAATTATTAAAATAATCATTATTATGAATAAAAAATTACAGTTAACTTCTAAATTAATTTCTAAATTTAACTACCAAATGAACACTAAAAATTAACTATTAAAACTTTTTTTATCAAAAAAAATTATTTTTAAATTACTTTAATTAATTAGTAACTAATTTTAAACTTTTATTTTATTCTTCATCATTATTATTAATAAAATATTTTCTTACAAACCTTTACTATATTATCATTCTCATTAACATGTACACCGACATTTAATTATATCCAGTAATATAATAATACTTAACTAAATAATATATCGATATCTAATCAAATATTGTAATATACTCTAAATTGTTGGAATTTCATGATCTTACTTATTACTGACACATATTCGTAATAACAAATTTAATAGTCAACATCCTGAAAAAATGATATATTTTAATTATTTTTAATTATATAGAGTACACACTCAATCTCTTGTATATATACTTTATATACAATTTTTTTTTATGTCTTTGCATATTTCAACATTGAAAAATCTTCATAAATTGTTATTTTTGGTTCTCACTAAAGGCTCGATGACCAACTCTATTAGACATCAATATCATTTTTTTTTCCGATATTATTATTTTTTTCCGATAAGAACAACATTGTCATTGACATGTTCATAACTAAAGTTGTAGTGTACAATTATAATACTTTTATTTATTTAAATTATTAAATTTGTGCAATATAAAAAGTTATCAATATTTAATAAAAAATGGTATATAGGAAAGTTTTTTTAAATATTATTATAATTTTATGTAGAGTATAATCATGTATGTGTTACTTAAAATTACATTTTCTATGGAATCCTGTCCCAGTTTACCACAATCTCCTTAAATGAAGAGAAACTACAGGATACGTCTTTATATGCCGTATAACGTATTCCTACGCTTCTATATTTTAAAAAAAGAAAGCAAATATTTTGCCTTTTGTTATTTATATTAGTCTTTTGTCTTTAGATTAAAGTTCTTACCGGATGGTGTAATTTATTAATCTTTTGGCTTCAACAATTTGTTAAGGAATATGTAAATTTTAACACTTTTTAATTCTGTAATTCGTAACTTAAAAGTAGTATTTTGAATTACAATAATTCAGAAGCTAAAAATTTGGGTGATATATATTTCCAATTTGCATAGTCCATAATTATTTATTTTCAGGTGTTGTTTAATATTCTGAATTACTCAATTTTAATTTATTTCTTCACTTCTGGATTGGTTCATGAATAATTTTTTTCTCTCTCAGAATTAAATAATCTGAAATTTATAGAGAAATTGTAATCCAGAAGATGCTTCTTCTTGCTTTTTCCTCACACTAACATTTTCTCTAACTCAAAATGGATAAGGAAAGAGAAAGTTCCCAATTTCCTAATCTGAATTGGAAAAGATTAATTTTTGATTAACCAGTCTCGAAATGAAAGAGTTAATCTGAATTGGATAATTCACAATGTTTAATCAACATAGAAAATAAATAATTCTAGATTGTAATGCAGAATAATAATACCTAAATTTTTAAGTTTTAAATTGAGTAGTTTGAAATACTAATTTTGAAATTTTAGATTATATAATCTAGAAAAAAATTATAAATTTACATAATTTTGTATGAATTGCTTAAAAATGAAAAATTTTAAAATGAAGAACTGTAGGAAGAAGTTCTATGGGTGCAGAAAGAAATACTCAAGAAACTATTGTGACGAGAACTTTTGTGTTAGACTTCAAATAAGGAGGTTTCTTCTTGCACCCCCAACTTTTCTCAAGTACCCCAAAATTACTCTTTTACCCTTATCTACTTTTCCCTATCTTGGTGGTTGAACGTAATTAAAAATATTTACTACGTTGTTACTGTTACTTTGCTTTCTACTTCTGCGAGCCTACACCTCCAACATCAACTCTTCAACGAATGTCAGGTTATGTTGTGGATGTCGACATCTGCTAACATATTTTTTTTTCTTTTTATATGTAATTTTTTTGGATAAAATTTATGATCCATAAATTCTAGTAAAAATAGTAAAATTTGTATAATATGTATAAAGATTAATATAGTAGTTTGATAATTTTTTTTTCATTAAAAAATTTTAAAAATGGTGGTAATTAAAAAAAGCATTGCGGATGCCAACATCCACAATACAATTTCAACGGATGTCAGGTTATGTTGCGGATATCGACATCCACAACATACTTTTTTTTTCTTTTCATATGTAATTTTTTTTGGATAAAATTTATGATCCATAAATTCCAGTAAAAATTGTATAATATGTATAAAGATTAATATAATGGTTTGATAATTTTCTTTTATTTATTTGAGTATGTTTGCATTAAAAAATTGAAAAATGGTGGTAATTAAAAAATGCATTGCGGATGTCGACATCTGCAATACAATTTCAACGGATGTGAGGTTATGTTGCGAATTTCAACATTCACAACGTATTTTTTTTTCTTTTCATATTTAATTTTTTTTGGATAAAATTGATGATCCATCAATTCTAGTAAAAATTGTATAATATGTATAAAGATTAATATAGTGGTTTGATAATTTTTTTTCATTTATGTGAATATGTTTGCATTAAAAAAAATTGAAAAATGATGGTAATTAAAAAATGCATTGCGGATGTCGACTTCCGCAATATACTCTTTTTTTTTCTTTTCATATGTAATTTTTTTGGATAAAATTAATGATCCATAAATTCTAGTAAAAATTGTATAATATGTATAAAGATTAATATAGTGGTTTGATAAAAAAAAAATCATTTATTTGAATATGTTTGCATTTAAAAAAATTGAAAAACGATGGTAATTAAAAAAATTCATTGTAGATGTCGACATCCACAATACAATTTCAACAGATGTCAAGTTATGTTGCGGATGTTGACATCCGCAACATACTTTTTTTTCTTTTCATATGTAATGTTTTTGGATGAAATTTATGATCCATAAATTCCAGTAAAAATTGTATAATATGTATAAAGATTAATATATTAGTTTAATATTTTTTTTTTCATTTATTTGAGTATGTTTTCATTAAAAAATTGAAAAACGATGATAATTAAAAAATGCATTGTGAATGTTGACATTCACAATACAATTTCAACAAATGTCAAGTTACGTTACGAATGTCGACATTCGGATTATACTTTTTTTTTCTCTTTGTTACTTTTATTTTTACTACAAGGGCAAAACGGGAATTAAAAATGCTTTTGGAGATATGGGAGAAAGGGTTGAGGGTGTAGGGAGAAGACCCTCATATCAATTTTAAAACACTTGTTCTAGGATTTCTTTTTGCATTCCCATGCTTTCCTTTTGCAACCCAACAAATATGAAAACTCTGCTTTGTCTTTTTGGTTTATCTTTTTTTTTTAATTGTACAACCTTGAAACTTTTTGAAATGGGTAATCTAAAAGTAAAAAAGAAAAAAAATGGTTAGTAGATTATACGATTAAACATTAAAAAGTGAATTATATTTCAAAATTACTTAAAAAATGTTACTTCAATTTGAAAAAGAGATTGTCAAAATTTAATTTAATTGTTATAATATTATTTGTCATTACATTTATATCTAAAATAAGCTGGCAACATCGTCTTGAAAAATATTCCCTTCCAAATCAATGCTCTCTTCCTGGTCAAATTTCTAATTATTAAGAGAATTATGCAAAGAAATATTCTCGGTAAAATGGTCAAATAAATGCACAGAGAAAACAGAAAAATATTTATGGCCATGGAATCAATAGATATGAGAATCAATAAAATAATAAAAAAAAAAAACAATTTAGGATAGCAAGTTGCAGTTGTGGAACAAAAAAAGAAATGTCCTGTTTGGATATACAAATCCTAAATGCATCTCCTTTGCATGAAAAAAAAAGTTGGGAAGCTTTTGGAAGAGTGTGTGTGAGTGATGAAGAGGACATGTTCTTTTGTGAAAGAGAAGTGAACCATTTACAGAAATTGTTTATCTCTCTGCTGGGTTCTTATTCTTCAATCATTTATGAGGTGCCATTCTCATATCATTAAAGTTCTAAGATCAAGATTCTGTTTCAAGTTTCATAGCCACTATCTAGGAATCTTTTGTTTTTCAATACCCTACAACCACTTCATAAACTATACATTAAGATACTAACTAGATATTTTTAAAAGTGCACATTATATCTAATCAGATGACTTTTTTTTTTTCTTTGGTTCGATAAAAATAATTTAGAAAGTTAGATAAGTATAGATTTTCTGTGTTCTGTGCTTAGTTTTTCAAAATATATCGATATTGGTACATTACAATGATTTTTATTAAGTTTTAAAACATCAAAATCAATATATTTTATATTTTGGAAGCACAATAGTATCACCAAAAATTTAAGATAATTGTATTTTAACGTCTAAATTTTTTTTACTTATCCTTCGTTATTTTTCAATTTTTCTTTTTACAAATATAAAAATTTATCTTTTTTATAATCATTTTACTTCAATATAAATGTTAAATGGTTATTAAATTGTGTCAAACAACGTTTTTTCAATGATTAAAAGATAATCTATCTGTCTTAGTAAACCGGATCTGTATTTGTTTTATATATCTAAATTTTTTATTTTTTACTTTTTTTTTTTTTTCAAATACAAAAGTTTAAGAAGATTCTTATGTTAAATTGTAATCTTATCTTAATGAGATCGATTAAGACACAAACCTTAACAGTATCAGGTGCAAAACTCTGCATCCTGCAATCCTCAACTTCATGCGTTAGATCAATTGTATTTCCATTAACAATGAAAAGAACGAACAATTGGGGGAAAAAAAATCTCCAAGTTGTGTTTAGTGAATTCCACAAAATTCGTGTTATTTTCCATTTTCTGTTGCAAGTGGAGAGGATCTTGATTTAAAAAACAAATGGCATCTTATTTATTTATATTAATCCCAGGAATCAATCTTAATATTCTACTTACTAGTTGCGTCAGTGTTTTTTTATGCACTTTGCATAAAAAATTAAAAGCTAGATGCAGATTAGCATCAAGCCAACTTACATTTAGTGAAACTACTATTCTTGTTCCCATGTTAAACAAATGTGTATAAGTGTACTTGAATTAATTCTAAGAAAAAAAAACATATGTTCAAATTAATATTTTATTTCTTTTATAATATAAAGTATATAAAAAAAAACATAACGATGATGGACCGGTCCGGTCCGATCTGGTCTGCATAAAACTTGCACATCACAAGATGACCCATCCACGTGAATTACAATCATTGGTTAGTCCCGCACAAAATAAATATTTAAAACGTTTTATAAATATTTTAAAATTACTTTAATCAGTAAAGTATTATTTGAATAATAAACACTAAACATACAACATTAACTGTGAACACTTGAGTTTCTAAAAACAATAAATAATAATTATCATTTCCACAATATATTGTTAACTTAATGTAACAAGAGAATCAGAGATATGTATATAAAGAAAGAGATATGACTGTTATTTACATTTTTCTTTTCATAGATTTTCTAATTAAGGTCCTCGATAGCTAATAAAGTTAAAGTTCTTAATGATTTTCAATTGTAATAAAATTAAAATTAAACTGTTTAATTTCTTCCTGAAAGACCCTAAGTAAATATAATTACCAAATAATTTTTTTAATTAATTCATTAGAAAAATGGATTAAGTGGGAGTATGACATCTCAAATGAAACAGGAATTTGATACTAAATCTTTATCATTTAGTAAATTATTTAATGAAAAATAAAAACAAAAGCATTGTTGAAGATTTTAAGGGAAAAATCTCTCTTTTAACTTTAGTCAATTCTAGTGCAAAATAATATCATATGGTGTGATACTTGGAAGATATGTGGTAATGGTTAGTTCATTCAACATGCATGCATATATATATATATATATATATATATATATATATATATATATATATATATTTAAAACTAAGATGCAAATGAAAATAAAAAAGAATAAAGGTAGATGGGCCATGGGGTATGTGACTATGACCAAAATTGTTGCATGAAAGTTGTATTGAGTTTGGTTCTTTTTTAAGCAAAAAGTAAAGTGGGTTTTGTTGAAGGTGGACAAAGAACAAATCAAAGAGAAAAAGTGTGCTTCCTTCACTATCATCTTCCTCATTCCTAAAGAGGGTAATTATAAGGAATCAACAAAAGAAGTTTAGGAGAGAAACAAAAGTATGTTACTACAAACCCACACAAATACATTATAAGTGAGTCATATGACAAACTTAAAATACATGTTTGTGTAGGAATCTCATGAAATGGACTTTTCTAGATTTATGTACACTCATCCAACAATATACTCAAAATAAATTCATACATTTTTTTTTATTGTATATACACAAAAGTTAAATTATGCATTTAGATTGAGCTCAATGTTTATTTTAAAAAAGTAAAAAGCTTGTATGTAACAAAGTAATTAAAGTCAACAATTTGTGTAACTCTCAATTTTATTAACAAATACACTAATGTTATGCATTAAGAAATATCTTTATATTAGTGAATAAGTTTTACATTTTTTACGTAGTAAGTATTTTATTTCTTAAATTTTTATTTTCATTAATGGGTTAAATATGTTTTTGGTTCCCTAAATTTCAGTGAAATTTGGAATTAGTCCATCTTCAAAACTTTTGACCAATTTAGTCTTTCACATTTAAAAATGCGTGAATTTAGTCATTTTAACCCAATTTTATTAAGTTTATCTAACGTTTCAAGTGCATTTTATGATAGTATTTGAATTATTTACACCGTTTGACACATTTTCGTTTTAATGTTAACTTAAATATTATCATAAAATACGTTTAAAATGTCAAATAAACTTAACAAAATTTGGTAAGAAGGACTAAATCCACACATTTCTATAAATGAAGGACTAAATTGGTATAAAGTTTTAAAGATGGACTAATTCCAAAATTCACTAAAACTGAGGGACCAAAAACATATTTAACCCTTCATTAATTAATAATTTTATAAACAATCCCAGAAATTAAACTCAAATTTCTCAAATAAAGTTTCATATATTCAAGTTGTATAGAGAAGAGAAGCATATCTAAGATAGAAAAATTATTAACGATGATGAATAAATGTATTCATAGAAAGGAATTATTCATAACTTAATACTTTTTATTGGTATCAAGTATTAATTGTTTAATATTTTTCTTTATTAATTTTTAACTCAATGTGGTTTCAATATTTATTGAAAGGAGCTAGTGGGTCTCTTTCATTAAATCAAGGTTAATGGTATTAGAAGGCAATGATTTGGCAAAGTGATACATTTATGTTTTTACAAGAAAAAAATGTTCAGATTAGTTTATCAAAGTCATCTTCCTCATTGACCTTAACTATGGAAATGATTTAATGGTATACATTGATTGTATAGGATTGTGTGATGTATTCATCTCAAACAAGTAATAGAGTTTATTTCTTTGTTCACCCAAACCAATCGTGATCCCCTTCATCAAATCCTGTAAAATACACAATTGAGGAAAAAAAGTTATTGAACATTTAAATCTCTTGTAACTCGACTCACAAACATCAAATCCACCTTACATAATGGCACCCCAAGCACATTCTTCAAATTAATTATAGGATCCAAGGGTAAATTTCTAGTAAAAAGAATTAGAGTCTGATCTCCATTTGGCATAACAACCGGTGGTAAAGATGTATTTTCTTTACTATTGACAAGAAAATATGTAGAGGAAATTATGTGATCTTTTGCACCACTATCAATTATCAACTTGGGTGCGGACAAACCTGAAGAATGATTGACATTATTTGCCTTGGGAGTAGTTAATTGAGATGTTCCATTGTCTTGAATATCAAACAAAATTTGTTGTAATTACAATTCAGTTAATCCATTCACAATGGTCTAAACATGTGTTGTTGAGGCATCTCTAACATGATTTGCAGAAGATTGATTGTTGTCATTTGGCTTGAAATGATGGTTTTTAACTATAGCATGCTTGGACTGTCCTAGTGGATAATCGTGTAATTTTCAACATGTCTCTCTAGTGTGGTGATCTCTATCACAATGAGAACAATGCAGCAACTTGCGATAATTGGAATTAGGACGAGAAGACAAACCAGATTTGTAATAAACAAGGAATTTTGGTTCCTCTTTTTCAATAACCATGGAAGAAGCTTTAACCATTTCTCTTCTTGTACCCAAATTTCGTTGTTTTTCTTCTTGAATGATGGAAGAATAAGCTTGTGAAACATCGGGTAAAGGATTCATCAAAAAGAGTTGACAACAGACAACACTATAAGATTCATCCAACCCCATGAGAAATTGCATCATCTTGCATCTTTTGTTGTTTGTTCCACATGTGAAAATTGCATCATTGTAGGATCCTAACTCATCCCAAAATTTTTTTAACTTTGTATAGTAGGCAACAACTGTAAGTTGATCTTGAGTAAGGCAAGCAATCTCTTTCTCGAGTTGGAAAATGCATCGTGCATTGCTTTGAAAAAAATGATTTTGAAGATATTTCCAAACTTCATGAGCAATGTCATAAAAAATAACATTGTTTGCAATATCAAGGGTCAATGAATTAAGGATCCATGAAAGTACCATACCATTGCACTTTTTCCATGTTGTGTAGTCTCTTGGTTTGTTTGTGGTAGGTGGTGGTTTGATAGTTTAAAAACAAGAGAAAAAAAAAATTGGAGAAAAAAAGAGAGAGCAGATCATAATTGCTCTGGTACTATGTAAAAGTAAAGGGAATAATAGGATTTTGATTTATTCATAAACATATGAGGAATATATACACAAGTATGTATCTTTAATTTGATGATTATGCTCCTATAAGTTACTTACTCCTATAATTAAACTATTATAATATAAGAGTTTCCATATTTACAGGAAGAATCATGAGATACAATTTACTTTCCTAACCATAAGAGTCATGATTTCCTCTTCGATATTCTTCATAACAATGTTTGAAAAGGACAACATTGTGGGTAAAAAGAGACAATCAAGATGTATCATTATGTATTTATACACTTACATTTTTCACACACATTTTCTTTCACATTATATACCACATGTTAATTAAATAACATCTTTAAATGTTTTTATTTATTTAAATACAAACATAATACTTCATCAACTTTAAAGCATATCAATCTTATTATATACAAATCCAATCAAGTGATACAATTTTTGATTGAGCAAAATTTAACAAAAGAATTTTAAACTTAAACAAAAATGTTCAGCTTAAACGAGAATACGTGAAAGAGAATTATATCTTTATTCCATTTCCATTTGAATAAGAATAAATTGTTTAGTCAAAAGGAAGTATATTTTATCACACCCAAAACATCACAAAACTTATTTTATCATGTCTAACTTCTTTAATAAGTTAAAAATAACATTTTACACTACATTACTTCTAAATTTGTATAACATTGACCTAACTCAAATTGACTATTCCAAAATCTAGAGACACACATTATAGTTATAAGCCAAACACTTAAACATACAAATAGAGGTGACAAAATGAGTCAATCTGATCCGTTTTGGTCCGTCTCATCCTTGACCCACCAAAAACAGGTCAAGTCGGACTATCTCGCCACTGAAATACAAGACAGAAACTGCAACCCCTTGCCATAGGGCGAGTCGACAGGCTAGCCTCTGCTACTTTTTTTTTTATTTTAAGAAAAAAAATATTTAAATTTATATAATATATATATATATATATATATATGTATATATACACACTTATAAATAAATATTTAGAATATATTTAATCATAAATTTTTTTTTCTAAGCTTTTAATTGATTAATTAATATCTTTGATTAGATAAATTAAAATAATTATTATATTTACATGTTAAATTGCTCTATTTTATCTAATAATTGAAAATTAATTTGTAAGTGTTAATGATTTAAATTATAATAGTACTACGTCTTTACACTTATAAAAAAAATATAATATTTTAATTTTTAAAAATAAAAGAAATTAAAAAAAGGCTAGCGGACCAGGGGTGAGCTCTCCGACGTTTGGTCCGCCAGTTTGACAGACTAAGTAGGTCGATCCAAAACGGATTGACGGATTGAAAACTTCAACCTGACTCTCCCTTATCTTGGTAAGCTGGCACAACGAATCAGACCTACTTTGACACCCCTGCATACAAAATTAGTTATATTCATAAAGTTTTAAAACTCATTTTAACTGAATCAACAAAATATGATTATTTCAAACAGACAATTAAATTAAAAATTTGTGCTATACTTTTCAACAATTTAATAACTTTTCATTTTCCTAATCTTTATTTCAAATTATCTTAACACTTTCAATTTCAACTTAAAAATTTTAATTAGAAGTCAGTATCTAGCTTAGATGAAGTAAATTTATCAATTTTCATTATATTTATTCATGTGTTCGTCAAAGGAAAGATAAAAATGTAAAGCAAAATTAAAAAAATTCTAACTTTCTTACCATGAACCTAATTCATAAACAAAATATATTACTAGAAACTCACATTAGTCTATTTAACTCGGATGTTAAATTTATATAGAAAAATCTATACGTACAAACAATAAAATAGAAAGAAAAAAATGTGAATG
>Ga0214542_1008344_pt1 | contig 17235 bp, 7 predicted proteins | sample CNSS1metaG_FD_160096 | JGI IMG/M metagenome (GOLD analysis project Ga0214542, IMG submission 160096) | Root nodule microbial communities from cowpea collected in UCLA plant growth center, Los Angeles, California, USA - CNSS1 | ecosystem: Host-associated > Plants > Roots > Nodule | place: USA... | reverse complement strand
TATATATATATATATATATATAATTGTATAAAGAAAACAAATTGGGGGGCCCTATACGTACACTAAGGTTCGTCCCTGCTTGGGGGCTACAAAGATCACATATCTAAGAAACCCGCCTTATGCACAACCTTGCCGAATACATGTCGACTCTGTAGGACGACATGTATTTGGATTGGCCGGCTAGTCAAGCCAACATAATCATCTCAAATTAAACAAACCTAAGATTAGATAGCTTATTCTTATTAACAGGTAACTAAGCCAATTGAATCAAAAGCCTAATCAAGCAATGTCCATAAACTTCGATATAAAAGATACATTTTACGAAATATATGCTTACGTATCTTTTACAGGCACATCCTATCCCTGATTCACACTAAAGGACAAGATATGCTTGAAGTCAAGACTGTGGATCCTTGAAGCTTGTTTGGAAGACTTTGCAGGATGGATATATATATATATATCCATCCCGTGAGAACAAAAGTAATGTTTTTACTATTATATAATTTTGGTTAAATATTAAATTATCAATAATAAAATAAGTTCGTATCCGCATATGCAACTCAGCCATCTGCAATTTGTTCAACGGCTTGGTTTCCTCATTTTTCGTTGTTGCTTTGTGAAGAGCATCTGCTGGAAAGTAAGTTCCAAGTGAAGCATGGGTCATCAAGCAAGTGGGACATCAAAGGAAAAAAAAAAAAATTGAGGGAAGTAATATAGGCTTTTTCTTCCTGACCCCATAATGTCTAACTGCATTGCCATATTTTTAAAATAAACATTTTATCCTTTGTAAAGGTTACTTTTATATATTATCTGTTCTGAAAATTTTCCAAAACAAATTTTTCAGAATTTTTACAAGAATTTTGAAATAGAATTTTGGATAAGTGAATAATTTTAGATTTTAAGAAAGTTCATCTTAACTTGAACTCACAAAATCCATTTGATAAGTGAAATTGGCACTTAAATATATATTATAATTTAATCATGTTTTTTTAGAAGTAAAATATTCGATACACTCTTTCACCCAACTTTTATATGTGTATATATATTACATAATTTATTCATATTCATAAATGATTACAAATTTTGAATACATTTTGTCATATTTGATCATGAAAATAGAGAAAGATCCAATACCACATAGTACACTTGACCTAAGCAAATTTTGTTAAAATATATTTTGATACTATCACAGAAAATCATTTTTAATCGTAACTCAATCTTATAAAACCATCAACCTTGTGAAACCAACCTAGTAAATTCACATCCAACTTATAATATCTCTATATAATTCAATATATCCATTATTTTTTTTCCAGCAGGATTTAATTCTTTCAGGTATTGTCTTCATACTCAGATTAGGATATTCCCAACTTTGAAGTAAATGTAGCTACAGCATAGTGAAGAGGTTTCAGAAAATCTTGCCAACAACGCAAGTATCAAGACAAAACAAATAGAGAAATTTAACAGTAATTGGATCAATCAAATACAATCAATTAGCACCTCAAACAATGAACATAGCTTCCACCAATTCTATAATGTAGGCTCTAAAAACTTTATCAAGTGTCACTCACAAAGGCAAACAAAAACATGCCCTGGTGTTGGTGAAAAAGAAAATTGAATAAAGGCATTCAAACCCCAAGGTATGAATCCTTAAGCACAATCCAAAGGCATATTTCACTGGTTACACACTTATAATACAAGGAAAACTCAAATAATTACAGTTGACAAAAATAATATTCAAGGTGAGAGACATTACGTTTCTAAAGGAGCTTTGTGATCAGGTCCAGCAAGAATAATCTGCATTACAAATATACCAATGAAGACCAAGAGGTTAAAAAGGGATTGAAATGGATCATAAAATGCTTCAATTCTAAAAGATATAGCTCTGATTTTACTCCACTAAATCATGCTTCAATCCAAACCAATAAACACTACTTTTTCTGGGGGCACTTTATAGAGGGTACAAAATTTGACATTGTTATAAAATACATGCACATGTATAACAATGTATGCTGAAAGATTAAAAGAGTCAAATCCATCTCATTATAAATCAAGTGTGTGTGAATAGTTTAGGAAGACTTACATTGCAGTCAAATGCAAACCTCCTTGCAAGCATGATGGCTGCATTCCGTTCTCTCTCTGACTCAAAAGCTAAAACAAAAGAAAGGCCTTGCTTCGGTTGCCAGAACACTGCCTGTGCTGCAGCATTTCCCCCTCCTCGAACTCCACAAAGCTAAAGAAAACAAAAGAAGCATCATATTTTAATGTACAACAACAAACTTATACTTTAAATCTACTTGACCTCATAAAACTGACTTGTAAGATAAGGTTTAAACCTACTTATATATTATCATTTGGTCTTATGTGTAGTTAATATAAGATCTCCAACATATTTCACACAGAAATATAGCTACATCACTCAAGGTATAGACTGCCAGAACATCAGTATTCATCACATTTTTCTTGTTACTAAGACCAGACAAGCTAAAGAATGATAAAATGCGAAAAACTATTAGTTGTCACTTGTCACCAAGAACTATATACAACTGAGCACCCACGATTTGAATACCTGCATTGAACTAGAATAATATTCCTTGGTAATTGTTGTCTTTCCTTTACAGAGTTTCATCCTCATCTTTCCGACATGGAGCACATGAATAGATTCAGTTGGATGGTCTGAGCCAGTCTGAGTCACAACCACCTGCAATGTGTTAAACTATTATTATTATCACTGTTAATAAAGTGCAAACAAACAACTATAGCTAGTGACAATTCAACACTACTTTTAGTTAAAATTCGTTCAAGGACAAAACCATATATATTAGGCGACAAGGAACGAATGACAAGCTTATATAACATTGACAATTAAAATGATACGCATAGACAGATGCTTAAATATGATACAATTAGCTTAAGTATAAGAGGAAGAAAAAGGAAACATTTCAAGTTGAAAAGGTCATAATGACATACATTGAATTCAGTGTCATGTTTTCGCACAAGTGCCTCGACATAGGTTCCCAAACCAGCAGCTGGATAAGAATATGATATAAATGAATAGCTTGATTGGCAAAGAACCAAGTCCATTTGTAAATTGATAATACAAAACATCTAGTTTAAATATCAGAAAATACATACAAATAATTCCTGTTAATCAATACTAAATCAAAAGAGTGGACAAGGTATGGGAACCAAACCAAACCTGGATCAATTGGACCAGTGGTTGACAATGTAATCTCCTGGCCTTTTGAAAGAATATCAACTTGCAATACACGTCCAACGTCAAAAGGCTCAGGGGCGTAAACTGACTTGGTAGCTCCTGATTACAGAAAAGATATATTATATTATAGGCAAGGACAGGACAGATGCTAGATATGAAATTTAATATCAATATTCCACTACTATGCATCTCGAATGTACACTTTATAGATAGATTAAGCCCTTCCAATAGTTAAGACTGGCTAACACAATGTATAATAGACACAAATACTCACATGCTATGGTTCATAAAAAGAATAGTTATAACAACATTCAATCAATGTGAACGTCTCCACAAGGAAAAACTTTCATAACCAGTGAGAATTTTGCTTAGAAAAATGAAACTTGTGATAGGGAGAAAATATGGCAATATCAGGTCGGCTAGATAGACAAAAGGTTAATGACCAAAATTGCACCTTCAACGGAAAGGTGACGTCTAAAAGAGTGGAAGATATCAACAGGGGTATTGGTAATAACCCGACGATGAAAGGATATAGCGAATAACACTTGACGGATTTGTTTCAGTGAACAGGGCAGGTCATGACAGCAAAAAGAAAACAGAAGTTAAGAAAAAGACGAACAGACAGAGAGAGAACTCCAGAGACAAGAGAAGGGTCAATACACCACACTTTTTACCCTCTCCACTCACACTTATATAATCCGTTCCCCACGTAGTCAATCCATTGTTTATGTGAATCTTTTCTCACTCTTGCGTGTAACACTCCTCTCTGGACATGTGCCAAATATCCTTTTCCTCCAACTAACTCTGGTTGTTGCCTTTTGCTGATTAGTCCCTCACTTCTATCCGCTGTTTTTGTGCTTGACTCCCTTACAATTCTCCCTCCATTAAAAATAACCTTGTACTCAAGATTGAATTTGCGGCAATGCTGTTATATCACTACTACATCTTCCCAAGTTGCTGAACACCGTTATTGGTTGAAGTAATGGACCTTTTTCATTGGTCAGCGGCGAGAATGGCATATATGGTTGAGATGCATCTCCCTTAAATGGTCTCAGAACCGATACATGTAACGCAGGGTGGATGAAAGCAGAGCTAGGTAAATTGAGTTTATAAGCCACAGCCCCTATTCTCTCCATTATCTCGAATGGTCCAAAACACCTCATTCCCAGCTTTTGGTTCTTCCTCAAGGCCAATGAGTGCAGTTTAACGAAAACTATATCACCTATTGCAAATTCAAAGTACCTTCTATTCTTATCAGCTTCTTTCAATAAGCGACATAAAGGGGTTATGGTCCCATATCTAAGCACATTCTTGTTTCTTTTCTCTTCATCCCATCAGAAGAGAAAAGAAAATCAAGAGGGAACCTAAAGTGCTCTACAGTTGGAAGATCATATACCACTCTTATCTACGTTGTTCCCGATGACCAATCCAGGTACACTTCTACACACTACTCTATGGAGTATTGGGGATTGTACATGATATGAGAGGGTTTGATTGCTCAATAATAATTATTAGTCTATATTTGATGGCATAATTTAACAATTGGTATCATAGCACATTACATTTATGTTTAAGTTTTTTTTGTCCCTAATTGCATGAACCCTACTCTATTTTTCCCCAAATTTTATTTGAAACCTACGAGTTTGGCCAGGGTTTGAAACCCACAAGAGAGATGAAACCAGACCTGGATTTAACCATAAACAATTAAAATAAAAATCCCTAAATCTCATAATTAGGGTTTCTGATAATTTTTGGGAAAAATAGATTAGGCTTCATGCAATTAGGGACCAAAAAATTTAATCATAAATCTAACCTGCTCTAATACCAATTGTTAGATTATGCATCAAATATAGATTAATAATTAATGAGCAATCAAACCCTCCATACCATGAACAATCCCCAATACCCAATAGAGCAATGTGTAGAAGCCTACCTGGATTGACAATTGGAAACAACGTAGATAAGAGTGGTATATTTGATCTTCTAGCTTAGGTTCCTCTTGATTTTAACTTTTGATGGAGATGAAGAGAAAGGAAACAGGATTGTACCTGCTTACATATGGGAACCATAACCCTTTTATGTAACCTTTGTTTTTTACTTTTTCTTAAATTTCAATATTTCTAATTTGGTCCCTCATCAAATTAAAATATTGCTTATGGTACAATTAATCTTTCATGACATATGTGCCCTTAGTCATAAATTTAAATTAATTAGATCACTTTAATAAATTGGCTAATAAAATATAATGACCCAAACACATTAAATTATTTATTATATATATATATATATATGTGTGTGTGTGTGTGTGTGTGTGTATGACCCAAATTGTTAACAGTATCTTCATATGTAACTGTATTCTCTCTAAATTCTTCTTCAACTGGTCCAACAAAACATTTATCTGTTGCAATAATTCCTCAATTGAAGGAGTTGGTATGAGTTGTGGAAAGGTTGTTAAACATGGGAGAATATTTTTATTATTTAGTCTCATGAGACAGAGGGGAGAGGGGCTTCTGATCAGATTCTGTTAGAGGAGCTATGCTCTGGGCAATTGGAGTTTTCCTCCTTTTGTAGTTTCCTTTCTATTGTAAATAACATACAATTTTCCAGTGCCTTCATATTTTTGCTTCTCTTTTTACCAACATAATATTGTTCTGTAACAGTGTCATTATTAAGATGGTGTAAGATAGCTTTCAAACACTTTGGCGTTGGTTGTATTTCAGACATACAAGTTGTATACCTAACTGCAATCAGAGCTTAATAGAGAAGACAGTGTGTATGATTTGAACTCAGAAACTTATATTACAGATTTCAGATCAGAAACGTTTTCTGTCTCCCTCTTGAATTGGTACACTGATTACTTTCACATTTTGTTGATCATATAATTGATTATTCCTCTTTTACTTAGAAGTTTGAAGATTTGTCTTCGGTTTATAGTTTATAAGGCTTAGTACCAGGAAGGTTGAACACTTAAGCAACCTGATATATATTACAGAATAAGACAGTAATCATGTAGACAGATACTTTGAAGCTGAAATGTTTGACAAAATAATAGAGTTTTTTGGGGAGAAGAAGTTAATTTTTCTTACTCCAAAGCAAAAAATGTGATAATAATCATAAGTTCATAGGTAACCATGCTAATTGGGTACATTACTTAGTTAGGTGAGACAGTATGAAAGATACATGTTGCCTTTAGAAAAAGGACGTTGAGAGAGATCTTGTCTTTTTGAGAAAGTATTGCACACTATAGAAATGTCCGATAATCAAATGCTATGTTAATATCAATACCCAACCATGGTATAATAGAAGTAGATAACAGTGTAAGCAATGAATCATGATTAGCATGATAAAAGAAATCCAACAGACAATATTAACTTCTAAAATATTATCATTTAAAGTGCAAAGCCCAACGAATTTTTACCTGAAATAAGTTCCTTTTTGGCTCCTTCAGTTGCTATGCGATACCACTGAATGGAACACCTTGAAAGTTCAGGGGCATTATCGGAGCAAGGTTGAATTTGCAAATATGAACCTAGCGTTTCAGCTCCTTCTAATTCATACAAATGGGGAACATTTTCCTCTCCTTCCTTTGTCCTTGATAACTGAAAAATAGAAATGGAAGAAAATCGATATTAACTTACTAAGGAGGACAATCGGATCACTCCTCAATTATATCAAAGAAACATATCACATTCACTTCAAACCAAAGTATACTTTAATGATGTCCAAAAATCCCCAAGTCTATGTCTTACATAATAATAGCAGGAGGAAGGAATATGGAAGATGTCAGTACATTTTTATTTCATTTTAATCATCAATTCCAACAAGTGATGCTGATTAGGTTTGAGAAATTGATGGTAAGATACTAGTGTGTATACACACTCACACATCAACATATGTATTCAATACACACAGAGAAACACATTTCATACAGCAGAATAAACAAGTAGTTCTGAAGTCTTGTACATTAAAGAAATGTACTTCATAGATCAGTCAACACAAAAGAAAATCACAACTACTTCAGAATGACTTAAGATCGTAGGAACACCTCCTTTTGTAGACGAAGATAAAGTCTAGACTTCTCGGCAAGTTGAGCCCTTAATGCTCGAAGCTCATGTTCCATATCCATAACCTAAAATTAATATACAAACAACAAAGAGATGGAGATCAGGGTACTACAATGAAGAGCAAAAAACATTAAATATTGGTCTATAGGAGATGAAATAAGAACAAAGGAACAATGTGTACCTTGCTTGGCTGATGCAGCATTTTGATTCTCCGTGCCTCTTGAACCTCCTTCATTAATTGATCCAGGTCCTAAAGTTCCCATAGAACTAAATTTTGTTAAAATGAAAATTACTTAGTTGATGCACCACTGCAATATGAACAGTTACATTTTTATGCAAGCAGTGAATATTATGATTATTGAGGAGTTTGCTTTATTTGATAATTAGTTTTAAAATAAAATAACATAATATATAAGAGTAAGTCAGTAAAGAACAACTAGAGGAACATTTAAAAAGTGAGGGAAAGAATCAATAATGCATAAGACTGTCTAGTCTCTCCATACATCAGAAATTATGTAAACTCCTCTGAAACAGGCAAGATCATGGAAAAAAAGAGAAGCAATAAGAACTGTTACAAAAACAAATCTATGATGGAAGATTGGTCCTTAAGAAAACACGCATTTTTTTCCAACCTCATACAACAAAAGAAATTCAAAACTGCCTAATACTACCATCTATCTGGTATCCTTGTTTTATCCCTAAAACTTTGAAAAGAAATGACAAATACTTGTTGGTATTAAGTGAAGGCAAACACCCAATGATACATTTTCAGAATACCAGATATCATATTCCAAGGGAGAGAAGCTGACATACATATACAATCTAGAAATACAATAATTAGTAATGCAGTATAAACGAAGAACTATATCATACAAGGAGTTTTACATTTTTCATATGAAATTGCCTTAAGAAAACTTTTACCTGTTAGTAAACAGGTCAAGAAAATGAAGATACTCACAGGACTTGAAACACACTACATAAGAATCAATTTGTTGATTGGAAGAATGTGAGTAATTCAAGCAAAAGCAAAAAGGATTGAAACACATTACTCTGCCAACATTCAGTTCTCTTCCATAGTGAAAATTCCAAGGAGGATTAGATTTAAAATCAAGAATACAGTTCTGTAGTTTTGTACAGAAGATAAAGATATAGGTGTGAAAATGAATATAATAAGGAATATCCGTTAGCAAAACAAGCACCCAAAATTTGGCATGAGAAACATCATCTGAACCAAAAGAAACAAAAAATGCTCTAAAAGAACTACATTAAAGCTCAAGTAACTAGTTGGAATTTGGAAATATCAACTGAGGGCCTGCCTCAATAAAGGACTAATTTCATATACATAAATTCATTATATTTAAAGGAAATGTATTTGAATTGAGAGAAAAATACACTTAAAACATTATGGAAGAAGGAATGATCCAAACCTGCTTCCCTGAAGCTTCAGACATTCTCTCATGCTCCTGAAGTGCCTCCTCAACTCTCTGAACTGCTGCTCTGGCATTTTCTATTTCAAAACGAGCAAAAGCTCTTTCCTCATTCACAAGTTTCTTAGCATCTTCAGAAGCCTACAAATGAATTTAAACTCTCAACAGTAGGAAAGAAATTTATTTTGTAACTCACTCTAACATTCATTCATAATAAACGACACATCATGCTGATAAAATGTTGAATAAACTGAGCTGAGAAGTTTCATTCCCTGGACAAATTAGACAGCACATACACTAATAGACAGACAAAGTAGCAGGCTTGCAGTACACAGCATTTTTTTCATTATTATATGTAATAACTACAAACATGCTATGTGTTGATACTCTCAGATCATTCTTTCAATAGTATAGTCTCCCTTAGAAACAGAAATATGATGCTCCTCAATTTATAGCACTGCACTGTTTATGTTGTCCTTTGATGTCAGCAGTTGAAGCAAAGCACTTACAGGGAATCTTTATACCAAATTTATAAATAGACATCATAGTTGGTTTAGTGACTTTATAACAGACAACGAAGGATCAGAGTGCTGTTATACATTAATGTTTATTGTAATGTTATTGTTCTTGTTTTGCTTTCTTTGGCTCCGGAATTTTGAGTAAATATAATATGTTCTGTCAGTACAAACCTTTAATTTTTATCTCTCATCAAATTTCAGCCTAAAGCACCAAAAATAAAGTAAAAACAAAAAGCATCACCTGCTTAAGAAAATTTGTTAGCTTCTTCACCTCAACCTTCTCTTGGATTAGTTCCCCTTCCCTTTGAGTCAACTGAACTGCTAGAGCTTCAACCTGCAGAATGCACCAAATAACCTACAGTTTATTATAATAAAACATAAATTGATGCAAGAATAAATGACCCATAGAAGATTGTAACTTCGGCACAGGAGAGGTTAAGCAGTGAATATATTATATAAATGACAAAAGTTAAGATAATGCAAATTTTAAGAAAAAACTATATTTTTTATGTTGTCATCAATAGCTTTCCATTCACTTCTCATCCATCCCAACCACAAACCCAGGTTCTCCACCCGAACTATTTATTCTGACCTATCCTGACAGAACAAAAACAATATGAAAAAACAAGTGCTCTTCTTGTTGGATATTTATTGAAGCAACTCCTTTAGAAAAATATAAACTTCAAGAGAATAATACTGTGATTTATATTATGAAAGAACTATTTTTTCATCCTTAATCACCAACTACACTAATCTGTGACAGTTATTTTACACTTTAGAGTTTCAAATGACCCTAAAATGAATGCGCAACTCTAAAACTAATGGGATAATTTGCTGCATGGTAAAATTAAATAATCAATTATAAATAGATGATGCAACGAAAAAGTTGTCTGATGATCATACTATAATGAACGTACTTTAGAATATACTATCAGCTCCATATGATTTTTGTATCAAACATAGGATAAATAAATGGTTAGTTTGGTATAAGCACAAACAAAGTACATCTAAAATAGGACCTAACCATAGCAATAGCTTCTGCAACATCCTCCTTGTTTCTTCCTGCCACTCTCCCTTTTAAGGATTGCAGTGCATCTCGAAGCTTCTTCAAAAGAACATGTTTTTCCAGTGAAGCTGCTTCTCTGAGTCTAGCCTGAATTCCACCACCATACAAAAAGATTAGTACTGAAAACAACATGAAGAGCACTGCAAATTATGAACACTGATAATCTCAGTAGGTAAAAATACAAAAAACAAATTACATAATAGAATTCTCAAGTTGAAATGCTCTCCAAAATTATGCATTACATTGGCATTACAAAAATAAGTTGAATTCTAAATATCAAAATTATGACCTCTTCAGACAACTTAGCAGCAGCTGCCAAACCCTTCTCAAATTTACTGGCAAGATCGCGAACAGACATTCGTTTCTGCTGTTCCAACAGCTGTGCAGTCTCACGTGCAACAACCTCCTTCATAGATAGCACTTTTGGATCACCCTTTGTCTCCATGATCTGATTATTAACCCCTATTTTGTAATTAGGAAACCGAAGAGAAGCAAATATTACATCGGCCGACACTGCTGGCACTGCATCTTTCTTCATCGTATCCCCAAAATCACGGGTCATCCTCGTCATTTTCACGATCTAACACCTCTGTGACAAAAAAAATGCAATCTTTAGCCACAACAGTTGAGCAGATTATGCTCCACTTAATGTAGTCCAATGAATTTTCACAAACAAGCCAAAAGAAAAGGAGCATTCACTCACAATTAAAATAATAACAAAAAAGACATACCCCAAATCAGAAACTAATAAATTGAGATACCACTAATCCACTCTACCCACTAAACTCACTGAAATCAAAATAAAAATCTGACACAGACACTCTAACACAGACACTCTAACAATGAAACTAAACCCTATTCCACCTGCTTATCACATTTTTTATCCTTTTTTTCTAGTTGTAAGCTATGAGGGAAAAGCAAGATAACCAAAAAGAGACAAAAACAAAACTTGAACTTACAGATCATGAAATGACAAAAAATTGGTACTTGAGTTTGGATTCTTAGATCAGATGCAAAGGGGTTGCTGAAGTTTTGCTATCCACCAACAGGGTAACAATGAGAGAGAGAAGGAGAGAGAGAGAGAGAGAATAGGAAAGCAAAGATGGTAGCTTTACTTTTTGAAAGGAAAAAGAGAATGGCGCCCCAAAGGGTGGCCCCTAAACAAGTTTGTGTTTTAAGTGTTAACGTTTTTGGTTGTATTGTTACCATGTCGGATACTCTCTCTCTTCTCCATGCCTTATGCTTTAAACTCAAAACTCTTTGGCGGGTCCCAACGTTCTCTTCTTTCCATTCACATCTCCCTCACACTTCTTTCCAACTTGTAACCAACAATAGAAAATTATGAGTATCATTTGAAATATTTTGAAAATGAAGTTAACAAAGGATTAATCTATTATAAAAATAAAATCATATACCAAGCTAATTTTCAAAAGAAAGTCAACATAAATTGTCGTTTTTGAGAATAAATTATTTTCTTAGGGTCACTTTTTGTTGAAAATAACACTATAACTGTATGTATAGTGGCAATTTTTTATGCTTTACATGCAATTATTATGTAACTAACCACTTAGCTATTTGACTTGGGTTTGTTTAAAGAAAAGAAAGGTGATTTGAATTATTTTGTTAAAATGCATGATGGTAATGTCTGGGAAAACTACTCCAAAACATGAGTTGTTATATTCTTCTGGAAGGTGTGGTTTTCATTGTGTATTCAAATTTCTTTGCACTTCTTCCTCCTCAATCATCATCTATCATCCATCATCATAAATTATCTAACTTCCTATGTACTCGGATACTCATGAAATTTTATCTCCTTCACATAATTTATATATATATATATATATATATATATATATATATATATATATATATATATATATATATATATATATATATATTCAACTTACATGACCATTTTCACTTCCTATTCAATTTGCTCATTTTAAGCTTTTCTCTAAAGGGGTTTAGACAGTGAAATATGATTGGATGATGAAATGATATCATTTTAAATATATAAAATTAAATAGAGTTATTAAAACTTGTAGGATGAGTTTAAATCAACAATAAAATACAGTCCTTGCCTCCTGTAATGATTAATGCTTGCTCCCATAAAATATAATTAATTTGTATGTAATTATGAAATACAATTAATTTGTTATAATAAAGATTAATAAAGATTAGATAAAATTCTTCAAATTTCAAATTCAATTCAAAGATATTAATAATAAAATAGGAACATTAAAAGATTCATTGCACCATTTAAAATTGTAACTGAACTTAAAAACTTACTTTGGTGGTTAGTTGATATGTTAAACGATACAAGTTAAATTTCTTAACCTTCTCCTTACAATTCAGAAATTGTAATTGCACAAACAAACAAAAAAAAGAAGTAAAATGTGAAACAAATTTTTACCCTTCATCGTATACGCGGGGTTTGAGTAGATATTTTTGTTATTATTTATTTATGTTAGATAAGTTATTTATTTATTCATTACTTTTTTATATTTAAGAAAATATTAATTATTTTTATAATAATTACATATTTATTTTTACTTTACTTTTAATTAATTTTAATATTATTTTCCTACTTGTAAATCTGAGAAGAGTTAATATAATACACTTCATAACAATTTATTAAATCAAAATGATTTATTTATTTAATTAATTTATAATGGTTGAATTAAAGATTTACAACACACAAAAAACTAATAAGGAGCAAAGACTGGTAAAATGTTGTGTGTGAAAATTTGAGTGATTTTCTAAGCACTGTGCAATTAAAATTTGGACAACCTTACATTATAATATTTTAAAATGATGTAATGATTCAGTGATTTTTTTATGGAAGTGAATTGCCGCAAGTAGTTTTTCTTGGTTCCGTTGTGGTAACCTAAACCCCTTAATGGACTCCAGTTGCAAGCAGGTTGCTAAAATTTGTTGATTCTCGTGTTGGAAGCTTTGGGTTGGCACACCCAGTAGCGATTCGAGGTTAGCTTGTGTTCTTAAAACTAATGCATACCAGGTGTGTGTGAAAAGGAGTCAGTGCATAATTTTGTCTCGTTTGAATTGGTGTGTTTTATGGAAGCACGCAGTGTGTTGTGCTGTCTCATGGGGTGGAAAACTATTGTTGATATTTTAGAATACCGATTGATAGTGGACTTGTTGGTCCATCTTGAAGCAGCAGAGGTCTTGTGAATGGTGCTGCAATTGTTTCTGTATGGATGGAGGGAGGCATACCACACGTTTGTATAAATGTCTCAGTGGAAATTAGTCATCTCCAACGTTGATTACACTACGGGTCACAATTTCAACACTTAAATTGGGTGGATTCAAGAGGTTGTGGTGCAGGAGATTTGGACAGCAGCTTCAGAGGTCCAAGCTTTTGTCTCAAGCGGTGGCAGCTCCTTTCGATTTTCGTTTATATAGTTTGAAGGTTCAATTGATCTGGCTCCATCATACATGTGGCAGTAGCTAAGCCCCATTCTTTTTGGCAGCAAAGGGTCCAATTACACAACGCTGGTCAACAACAAGATGGAGGTGGCTGTTTAGAGCGGTGTAAACATGAAACTTTCTGCTGGATCACAGTTCTGAAGCATATGGACTTCTATTTGGTCCAATTGTCACTACAAAAAAAGGATATATAACATGGGTCATTTTATGGAGGTTAAAAAGACCTCCAAAAATAAAAATCATATAGACATTATGATAACTTTTCTAAATGCTAATAATGGAGGAGGTTTTTTATTTTTTCTTAGGAGGTTTATGACCTCTGCAAATTACAACACATTCTTCTCTAAAGTAAATGAAATTTTCCCAAGTGAAAACCTAAGTTAACACTGCCATAACCTCAACCATTCAAAAACGTAAGTTCACAGTGTCGTAACCTCAACCAATCGAAAACCTAAGTCGACCAATCGAAAACCTAAGCCATGTCGTAGCTCCGTCGCGCTGCGCCGTCTTCGTCGCGTCGTCGCGCCCATCTCCGTCACGCTGCGCCGTCTTCGTCGCGCAGTCTCCGTCACGGCGTCTCCGTCGCGCAGTCTCCCTCGCGCCGTCTCCCTCGCGCAGTCTCCGTCGCAGCGTCTCCGTCGCGCAGTCTCCCTCGCGCTGTCTTGTCGCGCAATCTCCCTCGCACCGTCTCTGTCGCGCAGTCTCCTTCGCACCGTCTCCGTCGCGCAGTCTCCGTCGCGCAGTCTCCGTCGCGCCGTCTCCGTCGGCGTGCTCTTCTTCGCTTCATCTCGGTCGCTCTATCTCCGTTTTCCCGTCTCTGTGGCGTCATCATCCCGGTTAGCCTCTGTGGTAGCCTCTTTCGTTATGCCCTCTCCTTCACTCTGGCCCTCTATCACATCCAGTGGCTTCTTTACAGTCAAGGTACACCTAGAAATTTTTGTTACCTTATCGATATACCTACATCTTCTTTAACACATTGCACCACTTTGCTCGATTTGTCACTCTCTACAGTAGTCAACTTTACTTCATAGCACACTTTTACAATTGCATCAAACACTACTTTCATGCTATCTGGGAGAGATTGGATGGAACTATTATCCCATCTGAAATTCATACAAACAAAAGGAGGATTATAAAGGAATACTTAAGAACTACAAATTCATGAGTGTGAAGGATTTTCAAATCATTAATTTTTCCATTGTCGTATAGCATGATATAAAATTTGTCGATCATATAATTTGGTTTGAGATAAACCTTTGAATTGCCTGTGTGAAGAGTTCAATTTCTTCTACTGTGTCGTAGGAATCATAAGTATCATCTAGAAGAGAGATACAACCAATCAATTTGCTCTCTATCTTTCTTGCAATACTATATTCAGCTTTGTAAGTCATGGTCACTGACCACAAATAACACTCAACTACCCTATCTCTTGCGTAAGGCACCTTTGTCGCACTCTTGTTCAATGCTTTATGAGAGTATCACTTATGGTCAATTAATGTGTTTCTTCACTTTTGTTTTTACTTGCAGCTGTCAATGGACTCATTACCTAATCTCAACTAGCATCCTGGTTTTATTCTCTATCTCTTTATTCATTTGTCATTTGTCATGTTTATGTTGCCTATATTATTAAAACTAGCATTATTTGTGTAGCCTATATTGAAGAACAATTACCATTTGTGTTTTTAGTCTTGTCTTTATTCTGCAGAAAATTTAAAAATTGTTCTAAAGTATATCCTAATACTAAAACTTACAAAACACTATTATAACAATGCTAACAAACCTAAATTTTCCTTTAGAAACTATTCTTAAAATTATCTACTCTCTAGAATTATAACAGCAAAATAAAAAAGTGCACTTATGAAAAAAAAATACCAAAACTAAAACTGCAGCAAAACAGAGCAAGTAAAGTAAAACTAATTTTCTATCTCTAACTAGCTCTAAACTAAACTAAACAACTTCATATTCACTAAACTATCTAATTAGATAAAATGAGGGCTCTGTGAATTGTGTGAATGTGCTAAGGGTTTCACTTTCACTTTCATAACTTCTAACAACTTTTAATAACTTCTAATAATACATTTAATATACTACCAACAGCTTTTAATATTGCATTTAATATTCAACTAACAACAACATATATAATAATTCCTTGATGACAGGAATATCAAAGGTAGGACTAGAGATTGATGGAATATGATTGTTATTAGCAAATATTGGAAGAAACAATCCTAGGTGATATCATTGGTAATATAGCCTTAAGAAATTTAGCATATAATAAGAGGGTACGTACAATTGTAGTCAGTCCATCCAATGGTCATATTTTCAAGATCATATACAACTAACTTGTTTGACAGCACCAAATCTGCAATAGGAAACAATTCCATGTAAATAAATGATTCTCATCCAATGACACTAGTTTCCAAAATGATCAGAAATTTTGAATTACCATCAATGAGGTTATGTCTATTATTAAATTTTACCACACAAAACAAGGAATGTACAAAAATGATATGAAAGTTTTTAATTTAACAAAAATAGTTATCATATAACAGAAACAAACTCTTCAGCTCACAACATTATATGCAAGTTCTTAATTTAAGATAATAGACAATTAAGAATAGAATGCACAAATAAAAACAATAACAACCAGTAAATAAATTATATTATAAGTGAATCATAATTCAATTTTCTTTTAATAACATTTCAGCTAAGCTGACAGCTCAAAGCAAACTTCGAAAATTTACCTCCAAGAATAATTATTTCCTGTCCATCCTTAGTTTGTGCCATACTTTTTTGCCAGCCAACACACCACATGTTTTCCTGAGTACCATGACAAAAGAAAAAGTAATATTAAGAAATAACAATATTGAACATCTGAAACATATTTTTCAAAATTGAAATTTTCTCCATATTATATATACTTACACATGCATCACTCCAATCATAAAAAAAATGTGCCGTACATTTCCTATAGAATATAATTTACTTTTTTAATAGTCTTTTTATAATACATTATGTGTATCTTTATTAGTATCTCCTTTCAATTTTAGAGCACATTATCATTTTTATCATTATTCTTCCTACATGCATAATGGGCTTCAACTTAATAATTGGTTCTCAAATTTTATTTTCTTTGTACTGGTTTACATTGGTTATGTGTAACATTTCAAATGAGAAATTCTTTATTAGTGAGAAAATGAAATAAAATTTGTAAATAAAGATTAAAATGAAAGGGTTACATATTTAGTTATTGGTGAACCATATTTCTTATATTCTTCTATGCTTTATAAGTGTTTGTGTATTTTATAAAATACTCATTGCCATTTTGTTTAGGTATCTATTCCAATGGATAAATCTTGGATTGTTAAGCCTCGGAATACAATTGAATACTCAATTGGTTTAAAAAAATTCTTAGATTTTGCTTTTGAAAATGGGGCTGTTGGAGATACAATTAAATGCCCATGTCCCAAATGTGGGTTTATGAAATGGCAAACTA